>Ga0194115_10002310_pt1 | contig 22829 bp, 20 predicted proteins | sample TA2MahsurfametaG_3_FD_148656 | JGI IMG/M metagenome (GOLD analysis project Ga0194115, IMG submission 148656) | Freshwater microbial communities from Lake Tanganyika, Tanzania - TA2015002 Mahale S4 surface | ecosystem: Environmental > Aquatic > Freshwater > Lake | place: Tanzania: Lake... | reverse complement strand
GGTAGGACGTGGGGTCGCCCCGGAGCTCGGGAGTGATGGGGTTGTCGTACGTGCGGCCGGCGATGGTTGCCGCGGGCTGGTCGGGAAGCGTGACAGTCCCCGCAACAGTGACCGTTGGCCCGAGTTTTCACGAGTGGCGCGGACCTCGGCCCGCCGCCCTTCGCCCTGCTCCTCGTGGCGCTCGGCTCGTGCACGTCGATGACGCTGCGCACGTACGCCGACCTCAAGGCGTGGCCGCTCGAGCGCGTGCGCGTCGGGTTGCGCCACGCGTCGGGCCCCGACGGGCTCGTGATCGACCGCCGGATCGAGCTCGTCGGCGTTCTCGACGAGGCCCAGCGCGAGCGGCTGCTGGCGATCGCCGGCAGGTGCCCGCTGCACAGGGCCCTGACCGGGCCGGTCGAGGTCCGCTCGACGCTCGCCTAGACGGCGGCCGCCGCCGGCTCCTCGGCGGTCAGGGCACGGCTGAGCGCCCGGCAGAGGCGCTCGTTGTCGGTGTGGCGCGCGTCCTCGTCGGGGACCTCCCACGAGGACTGCTTCACCACGACCACGTTGCGGGGCCGGTCGACGTAGATCATCTGCCCGTGGATGCCGACGGCCATCACGCAGTCGGGGTCGACGCGGGGCTGGTACCAGCAGGAGCGGTAGCAGCCGCCCGGCAGCCACTGGGCGTAGTCGCCGGCGGCCCAGTGCGCCGGGTCGCCGCCCGTCGTGAGGTCGTCGACGAACCACTGGGGCACGATCCCGGCGCCGCCCTCGGCCACGATCATCCCGAGCCGGGCGGCGTCGCGCGGGGTGGCGCTGATGCCGCCGGCCGCGCGCGGCATCCCGAGCCGGTCGAGGGTGACGTCGGCGTCGGCCTCGGCGCCCATCGGCACCCACAGGTGCTGGGAGACGGCGAGGGCGTACGGCAGGCCCGCGGCGGCCTCGCAGACCCAGCCGAGCATGTCGGTCGTCGGCGACAGGTACCGGAACACCCGCCCGTGCTCGCCCTCGGGCTCGCGGGTCGCGAGGAACTCGCGCAGGCCCATATGGTCGGGCGGGGCCGGGTACCAGCCGGCCGCGTTGCGGTAGAGGGTGAGATCGATGCCGGGCGAGTAGTCCTCGACGAAGCGGTAGGACGCCTCCATGTCGAGCAGGTGGCGCACCGTCGCGGTGCCGAAGCCGCCATCCCGCACCTCCGGCACGTAGTCGGTGACGGGGGCGTCGAGGTCGAGCGCGTCCGCCCCCGCGAGCGCGCCGGCGAGGAGCGCGGTGATCGACTTCGTGACGGAGAAGAGGAGGTGCGGCTCGTCGACGCGGACGCCCGGGGCGAGCCACTCGAGGGCGACCTTCCCGTCCTTGACGGCGACGAGGGCGTCGGAGCGGGTCGCGGCGAGGAACTCGCCCACCACGTGCTCGCCGCCGGTGCCCTCGAAGCGCAGGGCGAGCAGGTCCCCCGCGGGCGCGAACGGCAGCTCGCGCGGGTGGCGGCCGTGGCGGATGCGGGCCGTCGGGATCAGCTCGCGCACGTGCCGGAACGACCAGTGGGAGTGGTCGGGCGTCATCCAGTCGGCGAGGGTGGGGCGCTGCATGCGGGGGAGTATGGCCGCTATCCGCCGGCCGTGACGGTGATCGTCACGGCGATGCGCTTCGTCGGGGTGCTCGCGCCCGGCGCGAAGTAGCCGACGCTGCCGCGGGCCTTCCCCGGCGCCACCCCGACCACGTAGACCGTCATCCGGCCCGCGGGCCCGTTGACGATGTCGTTCATCGGGATCTGCTGCACCGGCAGGGGCCGGGCGATGCGGGCGTCGGGCCGCGTGATCCAGCGCCAGCGGTGGCCCGTGCGCGCGTTGGCGAGCAGCATGAACCCCTTCTCCGCGCCGACCGCGACGACGATCTCCCGCGGCGTCAGGGTGGCCGGCGCCGCACCGGCGGGCGCCGCCGCGGCGAGGGCGAGGAGGGCGACGAGCGCGGCCAGGGCGCGGCGGGGCACGTCCCCATCCTGCCACGCCCCGCCCGGGGGCGCGCAGCGGCCGCCCGATGGGTCGGCACGCTGCGGCCCGCGCTCGCCGAGCACCTCGTCCGTCGTCGTGCAGGCCGACCCGACGCGCTGGCGCCGCGGTCCGAGGGCCCGCTCAGCAGTTATCGACCTGAGCGCTGGTCGTGGCGACCGGGATCTCCGTGGGGTACCCGCTCACGACCGGCCCGGAGTACGTGACGGTGCCCGTGCCCGATCCCCCGGCGAGGACGCCGGCCGAGACCGTCCCGCCGAACGTCGTGGCCTGACCCGGGGTACCGGCCATGGCGGCGCTCCACGGAGGCTGCTCCCACGCCGAGCCGCTGAAGGCCCCGTCGGAGATCGAGAAGTCGGAGCCCTGTTCGGCGAAGATCGACCACGAGGCGTTCGAGTAGTCGCTGATGTCGCCGGACTCCACGTACGGGCCCTGCGTCCCCGGCCCGTCGAAGAACACGCACATGTCGCCCGTCACACCGCCGACCGAGCCCGAGAGCGCGACCGGGCTCGCCGGGGGATTCGTCTGGGCTGGGGGATCGCAGAAGAAGGGCCAGCACCCGCCCAGGCCGCCGAACTGCCGCGTCCCACGCGGCGCGACGACCGGCTGCCTGCGCTGCCCCTGCATCCCGACGCGCAGGGTGCTCTGGATGTCGTCTGCGCCGGCCAGGGCCCTCGCCGTGGCGGCCGGGAAGCGGAAGTAGAGGACCTGCGTGCCCCCGGCGAGGCCCGACCGCTTGAGGCGGACAATGTCGGTCGCGGTCGCGGTCCGCCCGTTGCCCGAGACGGTCAGCGCGCCCACCACGCGACGCGGCACGCCGTTCTTCGTGAAGGCCTGGGCGCGCGTCGCCGCGCCCTTCATCGACACGCGCGCGACGGCGACGAGCGTGCCCGGCTGCGCCGCCGGCTGGAACATCCGGAAATAGGTGACGGTCGGCGCGGCGGCGGAGGCGGTGCCCGCCATCGCGCACGCCACGACCGCGACCACGACGGCGGTGATGAGACGGGTCGACTTCACGGTGGGCTCCTTGCGGATCGGGGCCGGCCCACAGTAGCCGCGGCGCTCCGCGTGTGCCAAGCACCGCGGTGAGCCCGGACACGGCCGTGCTCGGGTGAGGTCGAGGTGGCGCCGGCCGCCGTGGGTCCCGCTGCGACCCTCACCGACCACGTCGGCCGTGGCCGCCACGGCGGCGACGGCGTGCATCAGCTGCTAGGACGGCTTGAGCCCGAAGATCACGCCGGTGCCGACGAGGTAGACCCGCTCCTCGTCGGCCACGATCGGCGCGTACTTGCCCGCCGGGTACTCCCAGACGACCTCGCGGGTCGCGATGTCGATCGCGTAGGTGGCGTCCGGGCCGCGCTTCGCCTCGCGCACCCCGTTCTGGCCGCAGCCCGAGCAGGTCGACACGTACAGGAGGCCCGCCATCAGGGTGGGGGCGCCGTGGATCGCGCCCGGCATCTCGAGCCGCCAGTTCTCGGCGCCGGTGGCGGCGTCGTAGGCGATCACGAAGCCGTCGTAGGTGCCGATGTAGACGGTCTCGTCGTCGACGGCGGCCGCCGTGTAGACGTAGCTGCCGGCCTGCTTCGCCCATAGGAGGCGCCCGCTCTCCGCCCCGAAGGCGTACATCCAGCCATCCGTGTTGCCGACGAAGACGCGCCCGTAGGCCACGGCCGGGGTGGCGTAGAAGTACTCGCGGCCCCAGCCGAGGGTATCGTTCGAGCGGGCCTGCCAGTTGATCGCGCCGGTCTCGGCGTCGAGCGAGTAGAGGCTGCCGCCGTTCGTGCCGATGGTGATCGCCGCCCGGCCGCCCGCCTGCACCGGGTCGATCCAGGTCGCCGACGCGACGATCTGAGCGTCGAGCTCGGTCGACCAGATCTCCGCGCCGGTGCGCGCGTCGAGGGCGTAGACCCGCGCGTCCCAGGCGGCGACGTAGACGACGCCGTCGACCACGAGCGGCGAGGACTCGACGGGGGCCATCTCAACGCGCCAGAGCTCCTCGCCGGAGGCGGCGTCCCAGGCCACGACGAAGCCGCCATCCTGGAACTCGCCCTTCGGGCACGGGTGGTAGGCGAGGAAGCCGGCGTAGACGACCCCGTCCGCGTAGGCGGGCGAGGCGGCCGAGCAGTGCCCCGTATCCTTCTCCCAGATCGTGCCGCCGGTGCCCGTGTTGACGGCGTAGAAGCGGCCGCGCAGCTGCCCCACGAAGAGCCGGCCGTCCGCCACCACGGGCGGGAACTCGAGCAGGCTCTTCGAGCGGAAGCGCCACTCCTCGGCGTACGGCGGGCGGTGTTCGAGCGCCGGGTTGACGCGGGTGCGGGCGTCGTCGAAGCCGTAGGTCGGCCACGGCTGGGCCGGGTCGGGGGCGGCGCTGGTGGTGGCCGGCGCGGCGGGCTCCGTCTCCGGGATGAACGCGACCGTCGCGGCGGGCTCCGTCTCCGGGATGAACTCGACCGTCGCGGAGCCCTCGACCTCGTCGGGCCCGAGCGCGTTGACGGCCGCCCACGCGCCGCCGCCGAGGACGGCGAGGGCGAGGACGGCGGCTGCGCCGATCAGGCCCCAGCGCGGGCGACGGCGGGGCTGTCCTGCGCGGTCCGGCATGCCGGCCTATGATACGTGCGTCCGTGCGGTTTTCCCGGTGCGGATCGCGGTACCCTCGGCGCGTGGACACCGCCGCCGATCCCGGGCCGTCGCCGGACGCCGCCCGCCGCGCCCGCTGCCCGATGTGCGGGAGCCCGGCGCCGCCGGTCGAGGTGCACGGCCACGTGCAGTGCGCCGCCTGCGGCGTCAACGTCGACCCCTGCTGCGGCGGCGCGCCGCTCGACGAGGCGGCCTGAGGGAGGACCCCGTGCGGCGGCCCGTCCGTCGAGCGGCTGGGGCCGACCGCCGACGTCTGCCGCGACGCCGCCTGCCGAGCGGCATTCCTCAGGGAGCGGCGGGCGGCGGCGCGAAGACCCGCGCCAGAAAACCCGCGTACCAGGCGGCCTGGGCGTCGTCGTGGAGCGCCATCAGCCGATCCTGCTCCGCGCGGCTCTGGGTGCCCGGGGCGTCCTCGCTGGCCCACGACGCGTCCTGCCAGCACCGGAAGAGCGCCGGCGTGACCTCGGCGTGGAACTGCAGGCCCCAGGCCGACTCGCCCCAGCGGAAGGCCTGGTTGGGGTAGGCGTCGCTCTCCGCGAGTCGGACCGCGCCGTCCGGGATCCCGAACTCGTGGTAGTGGGCCTGCGCGACGACAAGCGGGCCGGGCAGGAACCCGTCGGCCAGGCCCGCGGCCGTCGGGCGCACCTCGTAGTACCCGAACTCGTGCAGGCCGTGGTCGGGCGGGCCGACCTCGGCGCCGAGCACGCGGGCCATCGACTGGGCACCCTGGCAGATGCCGAGGAGCGGGGTTCCGGCGTCGAGGGCCTCGCGGATCAGGCGGTGCTCGTCGACGAGGAACGGGAACTCGTCCTCCGCGTACACGGCGAACGGCCCGCCGTGCACGACGACGCCCGCAACCGTCTCGTCGAGGTGCGGCACGGCGTCGCCCGCGTACGGGCGCAGGCGCTCGACGGCGTAGCCGGCGGCGACGAGGTGGCGGTGGACGCGGTCCACGGGCGGCTGGTCGCCGTGGCGGAGCTCGAGCACGCGGGCCGCGGCCATAGGAAAAACTTACTCGGGCGTTCAGGAACCTGTGTCACAACCCAGACGCTCCACGCCGGACGTGGTTCCATGTGGGGGTCCGATGCGCCGCCTGATCCCCCTCCTCACCCTGCTCGCGCTGGCCCTGCCCGTGCCCATCGCCGCTGCGGCCCCGGTCAGCGCTCGCGACCTGCTTGCGGAGTTGCGCACCGCCCAGCCGCAGCGCGCGGGCTACGATCGCGACCTCTTCGACCACTGGGTCGACGCGGACGGCGACGGCTGCGACACCCGCGATGAGGTGCTGATCGCGGAGGCCCGCACCCCGCCCGGGCTGACCGGGCGCTGCCGCCTCGTCGGCGGGCGCTGGTGGTCGGCCTACGACGACCTCCTGATCACGAGCGCGCGGCGCCTCGACATCGACCACTTCGTGCCGCTCGCCGAGGCGTGGCGCTCGGGCGCGCGCCGCTGGGACGCCGACACCCGCCGGCGCTTCGCCAACGACCTCGACTACCCGCTCGCCCTGATCGCGGTGACCGCCTCGACGAACCGCTCGAAGAGCGACCAGGACCCGACCGCGTGGCTGCCGCCGTTCGGGGCCTACCGCTGCACGTACGTGGCCTCGTGGATCGCCGTCAAGTGGCGCTGGCGCCTGACGGTCGACGTGCTCGAGCGCGGGGCGCTGACCGTGGGGCTCTCCGGCTGCGGCCGGCGGGCGCTCGTGCCCGAGGTGCGCCGCGCCGCCATCGGCCTCGGCGCGGCGCCCGAGCCGGACGCCGAGGCGGCGGAGGGGCAGGCGGCCGCGCCGGCGGCGACCGCCGCCCCGGGCGGCGACGATCCGCGCTTCGGGAGCTGCCGCGAGGCGCTCGCCGCGGGCTACGGGCCGTACGTCAGCGGTCGCGATCCCGAGTATGCGTGGTACCGGGACGGCGACGGCGACGGCACGGTCTGCGAGGGCCCGCCCGCCGCGCCGGCGCCCAGCGCCCCCGCGGCCGGCGACGACCCGCGCTTCGGGAGCTGCCGCGAGGCCAAGGCCGCCGGCTACGGGCCGTACGTCAGCGGCCGCGACCCCGAGTACGCGTGGTACCGGGACGGCGACGGCGACGGCACGGTCTGCGAGTGAGCGGATCCGCGACACTGCGGCCGTGACCCGCGTCGCGCGCCTCCTCCTCACGCCCGTCAAGAGCCTGCGCCTCGTCGAGCGCACGTCCGTGGCGATCGGCTCGCACGGCGTGGAGGGGGACCGCGCGTTCTTCCTGCTCGGTGTCGACGGCTCGTCCCTGCGCGGCCCGCGGCGGCTGCCCCTCTGCCGGATGACCGCCGACTGGGCGGACGGCGTGCTGTCGATCGCGCTGCCCGACGGCCGCGTCGTCGCGGACCGACCGGAGCCGGGGGAGGCCCTGCGCGCCCGCTGGGACATGGACCTCGAGGTCGACGCCGAGCTCGTCGCCGGGCCGTGGGCCGCGGCCCTGTCGGAGGCCTGCGGCGAGCCGATCCGGCTCGCCCGCGTCGCCGGGGAGCGGGGCGGCTGGTCGGGGTTCCCCGTGTCGGTGATCGGCGGGCCGTCGATCGACGCGCTCGGGCTCGGCCCCATCGACCCGCGTCGCTTCCGGATGCTGGTGGAGACGGCGGGTGGCGCCCCCTTCCAGGAGGACGGCTGGATCGGGCGGGAGGTGCGGATCGGCGACGCCGTGGTGCGCGTCGAGGAGGCCTGCGCCCGCTGCGCCGTCACCACCGTCGACCCGGAGACGGGCGAGCGCGACACGGACGCCCTGCGCGCCATGGTCGCCGCGAAGGGTGCGGCCGACCTCGGCGTCTACGCGAGCGTGGTGGAGCCCGGGACGGTGCGGGTCGGCGACCCGGTCGCGCCCGCCTGACTCAGCGCCAGATCGCGTTGATCGGGTCCCACAGGGCCGACAGCAGGAACAGGCCCATCGCCATGAGCACGACGATGGCGACGATGCGGCGGACGGCGGCTCCGGGGTGACGGGCCTGCCGGCGGGCGTCGCGATCGTGCCCGGCGCATCGTCGCCGACGCGTTCGCCGCCGCGGCGAAGGTGGCGCCGCCGGCGAAGCCGTCGAAGGCGATCAAGCCGCAGCGGCGCCCGGTCCGCGGCACCGCGCAGATGGCCGCGTCCACGGGGACGGCACGGGCCCTGCCCGCGGCCTGCAGGGCCCTGATCCGGTACCTGCCCGAGCCCGGAGACGACAGCCGCCCCCGGCGCCGAGGCGACCGGAGGACGGGCCGTTACCGCCGGGGGAGCCGGGTGTGAATCGCCGGTCGGGCGCCCCCGACGTCCTGCTCCGCCTGTGTGGCGCTCTCGACGACGGACTGCCCGTCCGCGGCGACGTCTTCGAGCGGGGTGCCCCGGGCGAGGTCCATGAGACCGGAGAGGTCGCCCTGGGCCAGGTCCTGGCGGCTGCCGGCCTGGTCCGCACCCACGTGCTCGGAGAGTCCCTGCAGTGCGCCGGTGATGCTGTCGAACAGTCCCATCGGTGGGCTCCCTTCGTCGAGGTGGACGCATCAGGCCCGCCGCCGGCGGATCGCGCAGTGCCGCAACCCGGCAACGATCGGACGGCGCCGGGGGCCCAGCGGGGCAAGGCCGGACGCGGCCCGCCGCCGGCGTGGTCGTGGGGCGCGCGGCCGCGTTCTACGACGCGTCCTACCCGGGTCGAGGGCGGCGCATCCAGGGCCCGGGACCGGGCGGCTGGCCTAGAATGGGCGCCCCCGAGCGAGGAGGCGCGCCGTGGGCACCGCGATCATCGTCGTCGACGTCCAGAACGACTTCTCGGAGGGCGGCAGCCTGGGCGTGGAGGGCGGCAACGCCGTGGCCGCCGCTGCCACGGCGCTCCTGCGCGCCCACCGCGACCGCTTCGACCTCGTGATCGCCTCGCGCGACTGGCACGTGCCCGGCTCGCCGAACGGCGGGCACTTCCCGCCCGCCGGCGTCGACCCCGACTTCCGCACGACGTGGCCCCTGCACTGCCTGCAGGGCACGCCCGGGGCGGACTACAACCCGGCGTTCGATGCGACCCTCGCCGACGTCGCCATCTTCAAGGGCATCGACGCGTCCGCCTACTCCGCGTTCGAGGGCGCGACCGCCGACGGCACGTCGCTCGACGACGTCCTCGCGGACCACGCCATCGACGCCCTCGTGATCTGCGGCATCGCGACCGACTACTGCGTGCTCCAGACCGCGCTCGATGCCCGTCGGCGGTCCCTGCCGGTCGTCGTGCTCGAGGACCTGCTCGCGGGCGTCGCGCCGGGCACGTCGACCACGGCCGTCGCCGCGATGCGCGAGGCCGGCGCCGTCGTCGAGCCGACTGCGGCCTACCTCGCGGAAGCGGGCTGAGATCCGCCCGACCCGCCCGTCCTTCGCGCGCGCCCTCGGTCTGATCACCGTCACGGCCGCGGCCCTCGCCCTCGTCGCCTGCGGCGACGCCAGGACGTCGGGCGAGACCCCGACCACAGCCGCCGCGGCACCCGACTCGACCCTCGCCGCCGCCGTCGCTGAGGCCGTGTCGACCGGGCAGGAGGCCGGCGGGGCGATGACGACCGCCGGCTGCTCCGACGATGCCCTGACGATGATCGTGCAGCAGGAGATCGCCGCCCTCAACACGCTCACCACCGTCATCTCGCGCGACTGGTTCATCGACGCGGAGGTGCAGGTCGCGGGCGTCGAGCGGGTCGGGATGGTGCTGGTCGAGTTCGACGCGCAGGCGGAGGCGCTGCGCGCCTGCGTCGACGACGCGACCCCGGAGCAGTCCGCCCTGATCGAGCCGTCCGTCGCGGCCATCGCCGCGGCCCGCTCGTTCGCCGCGCTCACGCTCGGGATCGCGGAGGGCCGCACGATCGAGCAGGCCCAGAAGCAGCTGCGGCGCACGCGGCCCGCGATGGAGCGCGAGACGACGCGCCTGACCCGCTCCCTGACGACGCTGAGCGCCGCGTGGGAGGACTGGAAGGCCTCCACGGGGAGCTAGGGGCCCGCGCCACCGGGGCCGCGGGTCAGGTCAGGAGGAACGCCGCGAGCGTCACGCCGAACGCGGTGGCGAAGGCGGCGAGGTAGACGACCATCGAGCGCTCATCGACCTTGATCGCGGCCTCCTCGCCCCGCTCGCGGGCCATCCACGACACGCGCAGTCCGGCGATCGGGGAGCCGAGGATGCAGACGAGGCTGACCAGGTAGAGCGCGTCGAGCAGGGTCAGGTACGACATCAGGGGCAGCCCGTCCATCGAGCTCCACTGCATCGCCACGAGGGTCGGGAGCGCGGTGAGGCAGAGGGCCAGCCCGATCCCGCCGGCCGGGGCTAGCCCCGCGGAGTCGCCCGGCGGACTTGAAAAGTTGGCGCGGAGGTCAGTAGCATCCCGCTCTCCACGATCAGGAGGAACCCAAGATGGAGGACCAGTCTGCACGCGCTGCGGCCGATCTGTACGCGCGGGCGCTCACCGATGCCGATTTCAAGGCGCAGCTGATGGCCGACGCCGCCGCGGTGCTCCGCGCGGAGGGCGTCGAGGTGCCCGAAGGCATGAACGTCACGGTCCTCGAGAACTCGGCCTCGACGTTCTACATCGTGCTTCCCGATCCCGAGAGCGTCTCCGATGAGGTCCTCGCCGCCGCCAGCGGCGGCTCGTCTGCGAGCACCGCGTCCTCGGCGGGCACGGCCGGCACCTTCCTCACCACCGTCGGCTCGTTCGGCACGATGGGCTCGGCTGGCAGCGCCGGGTGAGATCCCGTCCTCGCCTTCGACAGGCGAGGCAGGTCCGATACCGGGCGGGTGCGATGGCGACGTCGCACCCGCCCACCTCTCGGGCACGGGGGCGACAGGCTGATCGGGGTGGTCGGAGCGGCCAGCCCCTGAGCATCGTCGCGGCCACCACGGCTGACGCGTGGGGGTCGGGGATCGACCGCGCATCGCGTGGGGAGGCTGGGCGTTCGTGATCGACAACCCGGAGTTCAACCCCGACTTCGCGCCCGTCCTCGTCGAGGGCGAGGCGGTCTACCTCGTCTCCGAGCGCGGCCACGTCGCCATCAAGGGCCCGGGCCCGATGGCGGTCGCGCGAGCCATCCACGAGGGTGCGCCATCGGTGCGCGACCTGGTGGATGCGGGCCTGATGCCGACGCAGGACCTCTACCTGCTGCTCGCGCGCTGGGAGCACCTCACCTACCTGCGCGAACGCGGCACGCCGTCGCGCCCGTCGCTGACCGTCGGGCTGATCGCGCTCGCCGGGATCGACGAAGCGCCGACGCGTACGGCCCTGGCGGATGCGGGGCATGCGGTGGTGGCCGCGGAGGCGGAGCACGACGTGACGGTCGTGCTCGTCGACGACTACCTCAACACGGCGCTCCCCGACCTGAACGCGCGCCAGCTCGCGCTCGGCCGTCCGTGGCTCCTCGCCCGCCCGGGCGGGCAGGTCATCTGGGTGGGTCCCTACCTCGTGCCTGACGAGACGGGGTGCTGGGAGTGCCTCGCTGACCGGCTGCGCCAGGCGCGGCAGGTCGAGACGTACCTCGGTAGTCGCGTCGGGCATCTCGTGCACCCGCCCTACGCGGCCGATCCGGCGGCGACGGCCCTTGCCTCGGGGATCATCGTCGACTGGCTCGGCGGCTCCGCGACGCCGGCACCGGGCTACGGGACGGACCTCCGCACCTACGTGCGGGCGGACGGTGCCGTGACGCGCCACCACCTCGTGCGCCGCCCGCAATGCCCCGCCTGCGGTGACGGCTCCCACACACCGGAGCGCCCCCCGCAGCCCGTCGTCCTGCAGCCGTCGCCGAAGGCCTTCCGCGCCGACGGCGGTCATCGGAAGTCGAACCCCGCCGAGACGATCGCCCGGTACCAGCACCACATCAGCCCGATCACCGGCGCAGTGACGGCTCTCGAGCCGGTGCCGTCAGGTGACTCGCCCCTCATCAACGTCGTGTTCGCAGGGCACAACCTCGCGCTGCGGCGCGGCAACCTGGCCGGCCTGAAGTCGGGACTCCGCCAGTCCAGCGCCGGCAAGGGCATGACCTCTGACCAGGCCCGGGCGAGCGGCCTGTGCGAGGGGCTGGAGCGCTTCTCGGGCAACTACACGGGCACGGAGCCCCGGCGCCGCGGCACCCTCGATGGGATCGGCGACCACGCGATCGATCCCCGCTCGGTCGTCCACTGGAGCGAGCGGCAGTACGCGCAGCGCTGTCCGGGCGAGGACAGGGTCGACGGCTTCAACATCGTGCCGTTGCCCTACGACCCGGGTATGGAGCTCGACTGGTCGCCCGTGTGGTCCCTCACCGACGGCGTGCACAAGTGGCTGCCGACGCAGATGCTCTACTTCGGGTACCCGTTCCCCGAGGAGCAGTTCTTCGCCTGGGGCGACTCCAACGGCAACGCCGCCGGGAACACCTTCGAGGAGGCGATCGCGCAGGGGCTCTTCGAGCTGGTCGAGCGCGACGCCGTCGCGCTCTGGTGGTACAACCGCCTGCGCCGCCCCTCCGTCGACCTGTCCTCCTTCGACGATCCGTACATCCGCCACCTGATCGACCACTACGCATCGCTCAACCGCGACGTGTGGGCCCTCGACCTGACGAGCGATCTCGGCATCCCCGTGGTCGCCGCCATCAGCCGGCGCACCGACCGGACGCCGCAGGACATCGTCTTCGCGTTCGGAGCCCACTTCGATCCGCGCATCGCCGTCGTCCGCGCGCTGACGGAGCTCAACCAGTTCCTGCCGGCGGTCGTCAACGCCGACCGCGACGGCCGCTACGCCTACGACGATCCCGACGCGGTGCGATGGTGGAGGACGGCCACCCTCGAGAGCGAGCCCTACCTCGTGCCCGCCGAGGGTGCGGCCACTCGGATGGCCGACTGGGTTGACCGCTCCACGGACGACAGCGCCGAGGACGTGCGCGTCGCCCAGCGCATCGTCGAGGAGCGGGGGCTGGAGCTCTTGGTCCTCGACCAGACGCGCCCCGACATCGGCCTGCCGGTCGCGCGGGTCCTCGTGCCGGGGCTGCGCCACTTCTGGTCCCGGCTCGGGCCGGGACGCCTCTACGACGTCCCCGTCGAGATGGGCTGGCTGCCGCACCCGCGGGCCGAGGACGAGCTCAACCCGATCGGGGTCTTCATCTGATGCAGGGGGAGGCGCGCATGAGCGCGGGGCCCGCAGCGGGCGCAGCCGCGCACCGGGTCCCAGCGGACCGCATCGCCTATCGGTGGGCGGACGGGGTTCGTCGCACCGAGTACGACGGCGAGCCGTGGCTGCTCGGCGGCGCCGAGGTCTGGCGGATCCCGGCCGCGTTCCTCCCCGCGGCCGACCTGCTCGTCGACTGGCGCACGGAGCAGGAGCTCGGCGCCAACGCGGCGTTCGACCAGCTGGTCGGCATCCTGGCCGCGTTGCGGCGCACGGCCGGCGCGGGGTTCCTCGACCAGGAGCTGCGCGACGCGGAGGGGCGGCCGCTGATCCGGGTGCAGCAGGTCGGCGGCACCCTGCTCCGGGACCTGCGCGCGGTGCGCGAGCCCGTCGGGATCTCGCGCTTCGCCGTCATGCGCGTCGAGGATGGCCTTCTCGTCGTCGAGCGGCCGGGTGAGCACGTCGTCCTGTCCTGCCCGGACGCGCGCGTGCGGACGCTCCTGATGCGCCTGGTGGAGGGACCGGCTGCCGCCTGCGGCGATGATGCGGGACTCGCCGCCGAGGACGCCGGCCTGATCGCGGCCGCCCTCGTCGAGGCCGGCGTCGCGCTGCCCCTGGGAGCGACCGCTGGCCTGCCCGAGGCGGAGGATCCGCGTCTACGCCCGTGGAAGTGGCATGACGTCGCCGCCCACTTCCGCTCCCGGCGCGGGCGGCACCGGTTCCCGGCACACGCCACGTACCACCTCGTGCGGCAGCAGCCCCCCGAGCCGGCGGTCAAGGCGCCGATGAGCACGCGCGTCATCGACCTCCCCGTCCACGACATCGAGCGCCTGCGCGCGACGGACATGACCCTGACCGAGGCCGTCGAGCAGCGCTTCGCGGGCCGTGATCACGACGAGCGCCCCCTCGACCTCGATCAGCTGAGCGAGCTGCTCTTCCGGAGCGCGCGGGTGCGCTGGCTCGCCGACCGCACCGACGAGACGCTGTACGACCAGTCGAGCAGACCCTATCCGAGCGGCGGCGCCACCTACGACCTTGAGCTGTACCTCACGGTCGATCGCTGCGACGGACTCGAGCGGGGGCTCTACCACTACGACCCCGACCGGCACGCGCTGGAGCACCTCGGCCAGCCCACCGCGGCGACGGACCGGATGCTCGCCGACGCGATGGGGGCGACAGGTGGGCAGGTGCGCCCCCAGGTGCTGGTCACCGTTGCCAGTCGCTTCGCCCGGATCAGTTGGAAGTACGAGGGCATGGCGTACGCGACCACGCTGCGCAACGTCGGCGCCCTCTACCAGACGCTCTGGCTCGTGGCGACGGCGATGGGCGTCGCCTGCTGTCCGCTCGGCGGCGGGGACGCGAGCGCCTTCGCCGAGGCCACCGGCCTCGACCCCTACGTGGAGTCCAGCGTCGGCGAGGTCGCCCTCGGCCGGCTCGCGGCGGACGCCCGCCGCGGCAACCGCCGCGACGACGCGCGCCAGGGAGCGTGGGCGGCGCGTGCCTGAGAGTGCGCTCACCGACCCCGCGGTCCGGCGCGCGCTGGGCAGCGCCGCCCCCGTCGGCCGGTCCACCGCCTTCGCCCCCGACGAGCGGCCCCAGGCGCTCGTGGTGGCGGCGACGCGCGCCCGCGCGATCGCCGGCGTGCTGGGTCCCGCCGCGCTCGCGCGCCTGGGGGTGTCCGATGATGACCTCGGCGCGCTCGTCGGCCCCGTCGTCCTGCGGGATGGCGCGGAGCTCTCCGGCTGGGCCGGCATCCTCGTCGCCGCCATCGACTGGTGGTCCACGGCCGAGCAGCCCAGCTGGGGCGGGCTGGCACGCGCGCTCGTCGATGATGCGCTCGGGGGTCTGGCGGTCGCGTTCGGCCCGCAGGCGCGCTCGGCGGTCGCCCTGCAGGCGCTGGCCCACGGCGCCCCGAGCCAGGATCCGCGCACGCTGCTCCTCCAGTTCCCGGCGCGCGCCTACGCGGCCGCCCACCAGATCGATCGGACCCTGGCCAACACGATCGAGTTCGCCGCGCGGCTGGAGCGCGATCGGGAGGACGTCGCGCAGCTGATCGGCGCCCCCGCGGACTCCGTCGCGGACCTCACGCTCGCCTGCGGCGACCCGCACGACGGGCTGCGGTCGGTCAGCATCGTCGCCTTCGCGTCGGGAGCCCGCGTCGTCTACAAGACGAAGGACCTGCGCGTGCAGCGGCTGTGGAACGACGTGGTGGCGCTCGTCGACGGGGACTTCGCGTCGACGCTCGGGTTCGCGGGTCCGCGTGAGCTCCCCCTCGTCGTGCGCGAGGACCACGCGTGGGTGCGGCTCGTCGAGCAGGACCCGGCGCGGGATGACCCTGCGGCGACGGCCCGCTTCATGGCGCGGATGGGGGGGCTGGCCGCCGTGGCGGCTCTGCTGCGCGCCAACGACCTGTGGGGCGACAACCTCGTCACGGTCGGCGACCAGCCCTTCATCATCGACGTGGAGGCCATGCTGGTCCCGCCCTTCCCGGGTCCGGATGACCTGCCGGCCCTCGCGTCCGGCCTGGTGGCCATGTCGCTGCCCGTGCATCCCGACCGGCCGGCCGCCGCGCTGGGGGCGCTGACCTTCGACGCCGCCATCGCCTCGGGGATCGAGGCCCCGGACGAACAGGGGCGGCGCGGGTCCGGCTACGACACCGTGACGCATACGGATGGCGATGGCCGCGCGTGGGTGTCGATGGTGATGGACGAGCGCCGACCGACCATCGACGGCCTCCCGCCGGACCTCTTCGCGTGGTGGCCGGAGTTCGCGAGCGGCTATCGCTGCGCCTCCCGCGGGCTGGTCCGGCGGGCGGCGAGCGTGCACGCGCTCCTCGACGGGCATGCGGACGACCGGTCGCGGATGATCGTGCAGGGAACCTTCGACTACTACCGCGCCATGTACGCCAGTTGGAACGGCGCGTACGACGGCGACACGCGGCGTCGGACCCTCGCCCTGATCCGCACCATGAAGGCCTGGCACCGCGGGCGCCTGCTCGAGGTCCCCGCGCTGGCGTGGGTCGAGGGCGTGATGCTCGCCGACGGCGACATCCCGTACGTGACCACGAGGGCCGATTCCCCCGACCTGTTCGCCGGCGGCCTCTCGCTCGGGGCGTTCGGCACCGCCGCGGGGCTCGACGCCGTTCGCGATCGGGTCGACGAGCCCCCCGATCCGGAGGACGACCTCGGCGCGCTGCGGGCGCACGCCTCGACGGACGTGGCCGACCAGGCGCTGCCCGTCGCCGTGGCCGGGGCGGTGCCGCGCTCGCGACCGCCTTCCCCGCCCGCGCCGGCGTCCTTCGCCGAGCACGCGCAGGCCATCGGTGCGGTCGTCGAGGACTGGCTTCGGCGCGACCGATCGCGCGGCGTGGTCGAGCAGCCGGAGATCGCGCTGCGGTCGTACGGCATCGTCCCCTTCGACTTCTGGAGCGGCGCGGCGGCCGCCGCGCTCTTCCTCGTCGAGTGCGGCCGGGATCCGGGGGGCCACCGGCTCGCGGCGCGGATCGACGAAGACGCCGAGCGGGCGCGCACGTGGGGGATGCCGATTCGCGGCCCGTGGGTGCATCCCGTCAGCGGCGTGCTGGCCGGCCTGCTGGCCCAGGCGCCCGTCGCTCGCGCCGCCGCGGAGCGCGCCGCACAGGTCCTGCAGCACGCCGCGGTCGTCCCGGCCGCGGGGCCGCGTCCGCCCGACGGCCTCGGCGACGCGGCCTGGTCCATGCGCGTGCTCGCGGCGGCCGGAGCCGCCCCGCAGGACGTCCCCGTCGCACCCGAGGCCGCCGCCGCGCCCTACTGGGGGCGCCTGCCGACGGCGATGGTGCGCCGCGGCCTCGTCGTCGACCATGACGTGACACGCCTGCGCACGGCGGAGCTGATCGCGCTCGGGGAGGCCCCGGGGTGCGCCCGCGCCGCGGCGTCGGAGCTGACGGCTCGGCACGCTGCGACGGGGCGCTGGCTCGGGGATCGCCTCGCGGACGACGGCCTCCTGCTGTCCGGCGTCTGGGGTCTCGTGGGAGTGGGCCGGACCCTGCTGCGGGCCGACGGGCACGACGTTCCGCCGCTGCGCGACGCGTACCGTGCGGCCTCGCCTGCAGCCGCACCCCCCCGCGGGGTGCGATCCGCCGTAGTATCCAACGACAGTCACGCTCGGGATGGGAAGCCGGGATGAACAGTCCGTTCCGTGAGAACGCGGTCCAGGCGCTTGCGAGCTCCGGCGAGAGCCGGGAGCGGACCTCCCTCGTCACGCCCCGCCGCGCGCTCGTCGCCCTCGCCGTGATCGCCCTGCTCCTGGCCGGGCTCCTCTACGTCGCCGTCAACTCACTGGCCACGCCGACGCCCGGCATCGGCTGGGCCGACCGCGGCGGCTTCGCCGTCGTGGCGGCGCCGGTGGCGGGCACGGCCTCGACGCCGACCTTGACGACGGGTGCGCGCCTGCGCGGAGGCGACGTGATCGGCGAGGTGACGGACGCGGACGGCGCGACGACCCCGCTGACGGCGCCCGGGGACTCGATCGTCATGCAGCGCGGCGCGCTGACGGAGCCCTTCGCCGTCGCGGCGGGTGACCCGGTCGTGACGCTCGGGATGCTGACGCAGCCGCCGCTTCTGTTCATCCTGCTGCCGGGAGCCGAGGCGACCGGCTTCACCGACGGCAATCTCGCCGAGGGCGCCGCGGTCTGGGTCCAGCCCGCCAACGGACCCTCGTTCGAGTGCCGGATCGTCGCCTACAACAAGTACGAGCAGTCCGGCGAGTCGGTCATCGCGTACATCCCCTCGCCGACGGTCGCGCGCTACGTCCAGGCCAACGGCTCGGTCGTGTCGGCGGGCGCCGCGTGCCCCGCGGGCGAGCTCGACGCGCTCCTGGTCGGCACGATCGTCCCGGTCAGCGTGGAGGTCGGCCGGCGCTCGCTCCTGTCGTACGTCTTCGGCGGGTCGTGATGGCGGCGACGGCCGAGAGCGCCTCCGAGCGCAGGCTCCCGCCGCCCCGCCGGCGCTCGCGGGTGCCCACCATCATCCAGATGGAGGCCGTGGAGTGCGGCGCGGCCGCGCTGGCGATGATCCTCGCGTACCACGGTCGCCACGTCCCCCTGCAGACGCTCCGCGACGCCTGCCAGGTCAGCCGCGACGGCACGACGGCGCTCCAGGTGGCGAAGGTGGCGCGCGGGTACGGGATGAGCGCCAAGGGCGCCCGCAAGGACCTCCACGAGCTCGACACCCTCCCGACCCCGTTCGTCGCGTACTGGAGCTTCTACCACTTCGTGGTCGTCGAGGGCTGGGACGACACGTGGGTCCACATCAACGACCCCGCCATGGGCCCGCGGCGGGTGTCGTGGGACGAGATGGACTCCTGCTTCACCGGCATCGCGCTCGAGCTCGCGCCGACGCCCGAGTTCGAGCGGGGCGGCCGGCAGCCGTCCCTGGTCGGATCGCTGCGCGCGCACCTCGGCCCGTACTGGGCCGCGCTCGCGTTCACCGCGGTCGTCGGGGTCTTCGCGACCGTCCCGGGCATCGCGGCCGCCGGCTTCCTCTCCTTCTTCATCAACCGGGTCATTGCCGCCTCGAGCCCCGCCCTCGTGACCGGCTTCATGGCCGCGATCGTGTTCGCGATCGTCGTGCAGATGGTCCTCGGCTGGATCCAGCGTCGCACCATGCTCGGCATCACCACCGACTTCACGACGCGCCTCGCGGCCGACATGACGTGGCGGATCCTGCGCCTGCCGATGCGCTTCTTCAGCCAGCGCCAGCCGGGGGAGATCTCCTGGCGCCTGCGCATGCCCGCGGTGATCTCCATGCTCCTCGCGGGGCCGCTGCCATCGGCCATCACCGGCCTCGTCGCGGTGGTCCTCTACTTCGTCGCGATGCTCGTCCTGAGCCCCCTCGCGGCCGTGGTGGCGCTCGTCATCGGCGCGCTCAACTTCGCGATCCTGCGGTCGATGGCCCGCCGCCAGACGGAGCGCCAGCAGGTGCTGATGCAGGAGGAGGGCCGGCTCTCCGCCGTCGCCTCGTCGGGGCTGTCCGCGATCGAGTTCATCAAGGCGACCGGTGCCGAGCAGGAGCTCTTCACGCGCTTCGGCGGCCAGTCGGCGCGCGTCGTGAGCGTCCGCCAGGAGACCGCGGCGTCCAACCAGGTCCTCGCGACGCTGCCCGGCTTCCTCGGCATCCTCGCCTCGGCCGCCGTCCTCGGCGTCGGCGGCCTGCAGGTGCTCGACGGCGACCTCTCGATCGGCGGGCTCGTCGCCCTCCAGGTGCTGGTCGCGGGGTTCCTCGCGCCCTTCGCCACGCTCGTGCAGGTCGGCAACTCGCTGCTCCAGTTCCGTGCCGTCCTGCCCAAGGTCGACGACGTGCTCGAGCAGGAGCCCGAGATGGACGGGCTGCGCTCGTCCGTGCGGGTCGGGGCGGCGGCCGGGCCCGCGCCGGCGCCCGCGAAGCTGCAGGGGCGGATCGAGTTCCGGGACGTCGTGTTCGGCTACAGCCAGGGCGCCCCGCCGCTGCTGAAGGAGCTGTCGTTCACGGTGGAGCCGGGCCACCGGATCGCCTTCGTCGGCTCCTCGGGCGCGGGCAAGTCGACCGTGTCCCGGCTGTTGACCGGGCTCGAGCGGCCCTGGTCGGGCGCCATCCTGCTTGACGGCGTGCCCCGGGACGAGATCCCGGGCGCCGTGCTGAGCTCCTCGCTCGCGCTCGTCGACCAGTCGATCCACCTGTTCAAGGGCACCGTGCGCGAGAACCTCACGCTCTGGGATCCGTCGATCGAGGCCGGGCGCGTGACGCTGGCGGCCCAGGACGCCCTGATCGACGACGTGATCGCCGCGCGCCCCGGCGCCTACGAGTCCGAGGTGGCCGAGCACGGCCGCAACTTCAGCGGCGGCCAGGGCCAGCGCGTCGAGATCGCGCGGGCGCTGGCGATGGACCCCACGATCCTCGTCCTCGACGAGGCCACGAGCTCCCTCGACGCCCTCACGGAGGTCCGCATCGACAACGAGCTGCGCCGCCGCGGCTGCACGACGGTGGTGATCGCGCACCGGCTCTCGACGATCCGCGACGCCGACCTGATCCTGGTGCTGGACAAGGGCGTCGTGGTGCAGAGCGGGACGCACGACGAGCTGCTCGAGCTGGACGGCCTCTACCGCACGCTGGTGGAGAGCTGATGGCCACCGAGTACGCGGCGCGCCGGACGCCGCTCGCGCCCGCGACGGCGGCGGAGGTCGGCGTCCCGGGCGACGACGGCACGCGCCACGTCGATGCGTCCCTGCCGTGGCGCTGCGACGTCGGGGCGATGGCGTGGCGAGTGGTCGAGGGCCGGGTCGACGTGTTCTGGGCCGGGGACGACGGCCACGGCCGGCGGATTCCTCTGCGCTCGTTCGGGCCGGGGCAGGTGCTGACCGCCGCGGACGGGGCCGTCGCCGGCGGGGCGACCATCGCGCTCGCCATCCCCGGGACCCGGATCGAGCCGGCCGAGGCCGAGGAGCAGGGCCGCCTCGACGCCCTGGCCCGTGGTGCGGCCACGGCCGCCCGGGGCGACGAGGCCTCCCGCATCGCCTCACTCGGCCTGCGCGACGCCGAGCTGGTGCAGGAGGCCAGCGAGGAGCTGGCGTCCGTCGACGCGGACGGCCTCGAGCTGACCGGGGACGCCGTCGCCGATGCGGTGCGGCTGCTGTGCGAGGGCGAGGGCGTCGCCTTCGTCCCCGGCGATCGCGATCCCGAGGCGCCCCTCGCCGTCCAGGTGGCGGCCCTCCTGCGCACCTGCGATGCGCGCGCGCGCTCGGTCGTCCTCGAGGGCCGCTGGTGGACGCGCGACGGCGACGCGTTCATCGGGCGCGACGTGGAGGGCGCGCTGATCGTCGTGCGGCCGCACGGGCGGCGCTGGCCGGGCCTCGGCGGCGCGCGCTACGTGGCCGTGTCCCCGGCCACCGGCGTCGAGACCCCGGTCGACGACGCCGTCGGCGCCGGCGTCGAGTCCGAGGCCATCGTCGTCCAGCGGGTCCTGCCGCCCGGGCCGATCAGCGCCCGCAGCCTGCTCGCCACCGCGCGGCGCTCGTGGCGCCGCGAGTTCGCCTGGACGGCGACGCTCGCGCTGGGCGCGAGCCTGATGACCCTGCTGGTCCCGATCGTCCTCGGCAAGATCATCGGCGTCGCGATCCCCCGCAACTCGACCGAGGCGCTGGCCGGGCTGGTCCTGGTGATCGGGTGTGCCGCCCTCGGGCTCTTCATCTTCGAGCTGACCCGCAACTTCACCCTGCTGCGCCTCGGCGGCGAGCTCGATCGCAACCTGCTGCCGGCGCTCTGGGACCGGACCCTGAGCCTGCCGACGAGCTTCTTCCGGCGCTACGAGGTCGGCGACCTGACGGATCGCATCATGGGCGTCGACCAGGCCCGCCAGCTGCTCGGGGACGCCATCCTGATCACGGGGCTGTCCGCGGCCTTCGCCATCGTGAACCTGGTCGTGGTGGCCATCAGCGTGCCCGCCCTGATCCTGCCGGCGCTCAGCGTCATCCTCGTCGTCCTGATCGTCTGCGCCGTCGCGCTGCGGCTCGCCCAGCGGTTCCATCGCGCCGCAGCCGCGGCGCAGGGCGAGCGGGACGCGCTGGCGCTGCAGCTGATCCAGGGCGTGGCCAAGGTCCGGGTCGCCGGGGCGACGGCGACGATGTTCCGGCGCTGGGCGGAGCTGATGTCCCGCGTCCAGCGCGCCCAGATGCAGGCGGCGATCCGCACCGACGTCACGGCCGTCGTCGCCGGCAGCCTCGGGCTGACCGCGAGCGCCGCGGTCTACCTGATGGCGATGCTCGAGGGCGAGGGCATCGGCATCGCGAGCTTCGCCGTCTTCGCGACCGCGCTCGGAACGGCGACCGCGGCCGCCGGCTCGATCGTCGCGGTCGCGGGCCAGGCGGGTCGGGCCGCCGTCCTGATCGACCGGGCCGAGCCGATCCTCGCCACCCCGGGTGAGGACCACCAGGCGGGCCGCGCCCTGGACATCACTGGGGAGATCGCGTTCACGGACCTGCACTTCCGCTACGCGGACGACCTGCCCCTGGTGCTCGACGGCCTGTCGCTGACGATCCCGGCGGGGTCGTTCACGGCGCTCGTCGGCGAGTCGGGCTGCGGCAAGTCGACCGTTCTGCGCTGCCTGCTCGGCTTCGAGCAGCCCGAGCGCGGGTCGGTGCTCCTCGACGGCGTCCCGCTGGGCGACCTCGACCTCGCCTACGTGCGCCGGCAGTTCGGCGTCGTCATGCAGAAGTTCTCGCTGATGGGGGGCTCGATCCTCGACAACATCGTCGGGGGCCGCGACATGACGACCGACGAGGCGTGGGCGGCGGCCGAGGAGGTCGGCCTCGCGGACTTCATCCGCGAGCTCCCGATGGGCATGCACACGATGCTCATGGATGGGGCAGGGACGCTGTCCGGCGGGCAGGTGCAGCGCCTCCTGCTCGCCCGCGCCGTCGCGGGCCGGCCGCGGGTGATCATCCTCGACGAGGCGACGAGCGCACTGGACAACCCGACGCAGCAGATCGTGACGGACTCGCTCGCCCGGATGTCCGCCACCCGCGTCGTGATCGCCCACCGTCTCTCGACGGTCAGGGACGCCGACCAGATCGCCGTCGTCGCCGCCGGCTGCGTCGTCGAGCTCGGCCGCCACGAGGAGCTGATGGCCCGCGGCGGGCACTATCGGGAGCTCGTCGAGCGCCAGCTCTGAGCGCGGTCGACGCCGGTTCCGCCGGGGTCCCGCCAGGCGGCGTGATCACCGGATGGGCGCGTCGAAGAAGGTCTCCGGGAAGGGCTCGTCGGCGAGCGTGAAGTGCCACCACTCCTCGGGGAGGTTGACGAAGCCCGCGGCCTCCATCGCGGACACGAGCAGCTGCCGGTTGGCCCGCTGCTTAGCCCGTGACGATCGATGGGGTCGTCTCGATGCGCGGCAGCACGACTATGCCCCCTCGGCTCGTCTTTGCCTTGCCGCCCGTCGGCGTGAAGGTCATCGTCACCACGATCGAGACGGGGCCCGACGTTCGGCGCGCCTGCGTCGCAGCGTTCGGCGTGCAGACCATCCACGCGGATGCGCGCCGCTTGAATACGCGCGTGACCGTGCAGACCACCCTCGACGATCGGGCGCGGCCGGCGGCGTCTGCT
>Ga0194115_10002308_pt1 | contig 22857 bp, 14 predicted proteins | sample TA2MahsurfametaG_3_FD_148656 | JGI IMG/M metagenome (GOLD analysis project Ga0194115, IMG submission 148656) | Freshwater microbial communities from Lake Tanganyika, Tanzania - TA2015002 Mahale S4 surface | ecosystem: Environmental > Aquatic > Freshwater > Lake | place: Tanzania: Lake... | reverse complement strand
CTGTTTAAATAGTTCGAACTAAAATATATACTTTACAGACAATTAGATTATCCTTTAATAAAAGTTCCTTTAGATTATTCAACTATCCTTTTAAAGCCTAGAGGTTTTGAAATGATCTGCTTCGAAATCTCCGTCCTGGGATAGTCTGTCGTTTATAAAAATTTTGCCCCAACCCTGTTTTTTTCCGCCTAGCCATTCGCCAATGTAGATCTAGCCGCATGTCTTCTTTTAAAGGCCGTAGCCACATCTTTGGTTTTACTTATACTCGCCAAAGTAAATGCATTCTGTATAAGCTTATTATTACTGTTAGGGAGATACTAGTAGCCGTATCCATGCTTGCAACCCTCGTTCTAATTGCTTGCCTTCCAACAGCCTACATAAAAAGCACCATCAAAGTGTCTAAGAATCGCTATTTTATCATCTCTAGCCCTGGATAAAACATATTTGGTAGTAACTAATACGCAATTGATGAATCTTCTAATAGATAGTAGCTGAGGTTTCAGTCCAATCAATTACTTAAAAATTATTTCAGAAAAAATATGAATTTAGGGCTGAGTCACATCCTCGAAGATCGGCTTGAATAACAGCTACGATATTCTAAATTTTATCTTGAGAACTTTGTCTTTCTATATCAAAATCTGCTTTATCCTCGATACTCCTAATAAATATTCTACTAAAACTACGTCTTATTCTTACTATTTGTATTGCCTCATTAGATCTAAAGGATCATATCTCTGGGCTAATGAATTTACCAGACAGTCTTTTTGACACTAATTTATCTTCCGAGAGTCATCGATCTAATTCGGGCTCGCTTGAACATAGACCTGCCCTTAGTTTTTCAAAAGCACTTCAAAATGAGTTTGCGATTTGATACTTCCAATGTAGACAGGCTTCTACTAATATTGATGCATCTATTTCTGTTGTTTTCGTGCTATAGTATATTACTTCTAGTCTTCGTTTATTTGCTGTACAAATTCCATCGAATTTGTTGACGAATTAAATTTATGATCGTAATCTTACAATTTGATGATCCCTTTGTGCTTTACTTTTAATTGTTTAATGTACTAATTGTACAGGAAGTTTTTGAACATTCCTGACTTCCTGCTCTCTTTTATACTGATTTGACGTTATAAAGACTTTTCCATCTATTTTTAGTTGCCATCTTATTTTATAAGTGCTTTTGATCTGAGACACCGAGAAGATTATCTTGGACTATACAGTTTCCCCACCATAATTATTTACTTAGAATGGTTAAGAGGACTATCTTATATTCTGCTTGTATTTAATTTGTGAGAAGTATTGAAACCTACTTATAGTTCAGGATTTTTAATAATTTTTTTTCTAAGCTCTAAAGGTTTGTCAAAGCTGACATTGATCTGGGGTAGAGGGTCTTCTCTGCCATCTTCTGCAGGTAAGCTTTTCGAGAATGCCACATTATAAACTTTTCTAGATCTTTAAATTGGATGAATTCTGGATTTAAACTTTACTGTAATATTTTTGTTATGAAAAGGCAAACAGGCTGATACTTATTTGCTCTATTTGCCTGTAGAAACGAAGGGTGTAGGATTTAATTTCTTGTTTGAGATTGTTCCTATCTACTTGCTCCCAAAAGAGTTTCTTTTCATATGATATGCCAATAAATTTATAAAATAATCAATATGCCTATAAAAACATTATAAACCAATAAATAGATTTATTCAAATTTCAAAATATCATTAGCCAACAAGAGTAAGTAGATTATCATCAAATATTTATTTACAATTACCTAACCAAAAACTTCACTAAATTTCTTAACTTTCCATCGGTTCACTAAGTTCTTTCCAATTGTATTTTAAACTCAAATCCACGAGTCTTTTTCAGCTTTTTGCCAATATCTCTAAATAATCATTTAGATCATCAAATATCAAAGAGTTAAAGATAAATCAATAAGAACTAGTGTAAAATCTACGCAATCATTTTGTCTTCTTGTTCACCTCTTTTTTTTTACTTTTTTATTGCTATTTAGCCCTTTAGTCTGACAAAACATTTAAAGTGGTGATATCTTCAACTTAAATCAAGTCTTATACGATTTCGTTTTATTCCTAAGCGATCTCTTTGAAATGTCGAAAAATTTATTATACATTTTGATTGTAATGTTGTATAATTTTATCTGCATTTTGGCTCTTAATATTGTAAAATGTTCGCATAGTGTCTTTAAGCTACTTCAAATCGACCCGAGGAAAGTATACCTTCTTGAAAGATTTTATCTAAATCGAAAATCAAATTACTTTGATGGGTAATTATTTGGCGCAAACTATAATGATGTTATCATTAGGGTATTTTTATCTTATGAATTATATTTATTCGAAGGGAACATCATCTAGTTTCTCCACAAAAAATATCTAAGTTCTTTCTTCTCTGTCGATTCCCAATCGCACTTATAAGTAAAATCTTGTCTGCTTGATAGTCTTCAGTATCTTCATTTTTTCCTGATTTTTATTTTGATATTTTTTGACCAAGACTGGCTTCCCCGAAAGAGTATTTAGATTAGCTTGGTGCTCCATGAAGTTCTTTAATCCCGATTTGTCGTTGCCAATGATGATTGTATAGTTGTATTTGAGTAAATCTTAGCGAATGTTTTTATATCTCTCATTTTAAAAGAGTTAGTATATTTTGACCTGGTCGATAACGTGATACTCCTCAGCTATGTAGATGACCAGAGAGACAAAAAGGTTGATTAGTAGAATTAAGGAAAGAGTTGTTGCGCCAACTATCAACAGGAGCTTCATTAATCTAGTTTAAAATATATTATTATTCTGCGTAGTCAATATAGAACATATATATTCTGATTCTGAATTTCTTATTCCCTAAATCAATATTTGTTTTCAAAACTAACCATTCTTTAACAATTTATAAATTAATTTCAATTTCAAGTATATTATACGATTCCAAAGAAATCAATATGATACTATTAAGATATTAAGTTAATGGATCTTAATTTAGATATTTTTATGCTTTTAGTTATATTTTTTTACTATTTGATTTACACTAATGAAAGGCTTGAGTTTGAATTAATATTATCAGTGGCTTAAATAATCATTCATTATAACTATCATTGGCTTCTCTTCATTCTTGGTTCGCTCAGTTTAGGCTTGATCCTATCGATCAGTTCCTTGATTTTCTGAAGCAACTATGGCTACCATTGTATGTTTTTTCCCAACAGACATATTTCTTTGATTATGCTAGAATACAGCTACTTTTAGCACAATAAGGCTATATACTATTTTTTCAACGCTTCTCCATCTTTTTACATGTTATTCTTCAAATTTTTACACTTGTAAATTTTTTACTTTAAGCAACTTATCTAAGCCTTTTAATTATTGCTCTTGTAATTATCTACATCGATCGACTACAATTATTTAAGAGCGTCTTGTGAATAAGACCAGTTCGATATCATATTTGAATTTTACATTTTGTTATAATCTTTTATCTATTCAAAGAAAAAATCTAATCAAAAATATAGTTTTATAGATTTAAATTAAATAGATTTTCCCGTTTTAATTTAATTTAGATCTAATTATTATTCTTGTCGTATAACTTATTAAATATAATTAATGTTGCAAAATTAATTTTTCAAAAGAAATAGAATTCATTGTCAAATCGAATAGAGGCAATCGTAAGTTGCAAAAATAAGATCAAAGAGATCTCAATCAGTAGTGTCTATAAAAGCTGATTCTGCCAAGTTTCAGCATAGATAAGTTTTCAATAAAAATATTTATACAAAAGTTGACTTCTTTAATGTAGGACTCAAGGAACTTCAATAATAGCACAAAAAGTAAATAACGACATCAATTATGATTCTAGAAGAAGAAATTTGTAAAATTGGTAAACTTATAGGCGATGGATCATTATCTCATTATATCAATAATTACTCAAATCATTGGAATCTATACAGTTAAAATAAACAGAGAGCCGATGTTATGTAAGGAATAAATCAAATTTTGATTTCATTATCAAAAAAAATATTTTCCAAGATGCAAATGTTAGTCTTATCTAAAGTATAGCTTACGGAAAAAGTGAGAAGGCTAGAAAGCTAACTGATAATTAATAGGAAAACTTACAATTAGCCATCGTTAAAAGAGGAAAAATTCATTTTGGTTGCGTAGTAACTATAAAAAAATATACGATAGAAAAACAACCAGCTTGATTTTTTTTTGAAGAAGTAAAAATTAAGAGTGGAACAACTCAAATAATAGATAAAAGATAAAAATAAAATGATAAATGAGCTTACTTGTGAGAATAAAAACATGCTGGAACAACGATAAAAACAAGTGGCCCACAACTAGATGATGGAATTCAAGCTTAAAAAACTGAAGGAAGAGTTGTAGGTTGCTCATATTATTAAAGAACAGAATCTTTAAGACAAAATGAAGTATATCATGGACTGGTGATGATGATCGTTTGAATATTAATGACGAATTAAAAATTAATATCAATATCAAAAGAATATAGCTAGCTAAAGCTTTTTGAATAACAAGTAGGTCCAGCCCGGAAACGGCCTCTGAGTCTACTCCTATGAACTCATCATTTTCATTAGGAGCCTGAAGAGAACAGACATATACTCATTCTAACCGTATTATTATAACTTCTCGGGCGCAAAGAACATTCTTTACTCATACGACTTAGATTTGTAAAGCATCTGGATCAGTTTCTCAGAAAAACAGAGGGGAAAGTGGCCCAGAATCATATGAAACACATTCACTCCAAGTGAATAGATGTCTTGCTGGCTTGTAAAATTCTTTTACCTAGTCACCGTTTCCGGAGGGCAAAAAGGAAATGTCCTGCCTGGCTTATATTTAAAAGGCATCTGACTCGCCCCACATATGTTCTTTATAGATCCGTTAACTTTCTTAAAAATTTACTCTGAGTAAGACTATCCAAAGTCTATTATCTTTATCAAATTATCCCTAACAACTAAAATATTAACTGAACTGAGGTCAAGATGTGCTATATTATAATCTTCCAAAAATCTTATCGCATTTGATATATGACCGACAAGATTTATTTTTGTAGAGAGTGATATTGTGTTATGCCTAATCAGTAGAAAATCTTGTAAAGTAGGATAGGGGACGTAGTCCATGATAATGCTGTCTTTGTGAGCGAAATGACTTTGATTGCTATTGTAGTATCGAGGAAAATATATGTTTTTGGCCCCTCTTAGCTTGGAAACTATTTATTTTTACCATCTCAGCTTTAAAAATTTACCGAATTATGTGTTATTCAAAGGTGCTTTGATAAAAAATTATTTAGTGTAAGACTTTGTATGATTGAGGAATGTTTATTTTGGTTTTTGTGTATTTGATGCAACTTATCCAACGTTTTAAGACATCGGAAATGTATATGTGATAGAGAGGAGAGATAATCTAAACCTTTCTTTATTGCTGATAATCTTTTATTATTTTTCCTGGACATGACTGACTGAAATGGTATTGTAAATGCAGGCTATCCCGTCTTAGACACTATTTGGAAACTACATAGGGTACATTAACAATCTTTAAAAAGCTTTGAATGAAACTTCTTTATTAAAGTGATTGAAGGAACTGCAGACGTCAGGCTATATGAATAACATTTATTATTTTTAAAGCTATCTTCGAAGTAAAGTCATCTATTTCAGCATTTTATTCGCTTAAATCTCACAAATTGTCGCTGAGTCTTTCTTATATCTTCTATTATATCTTGATTAGAGATCGAAGTTGGTAAAGTTTAGTAGTTCCTTCAGCTCTTGAATTTTCGGTATGTATCCCTTATTTTTCTGACTGTTATCGAAGTAAACTGATCTTAGCTGGGGTGGCAACTGCTCGTAGAATTAATAGTTAGTTAATTCGTTGCAGCCATAAAGCAGCAGCGGCGAAAAGTTGTTTAAAAAAGCTAGAGACTGATTCATAATGATTTTGAGTGTCTGTACAAAATGCTCAACCTGATTTAATATGAAGGTATTCATTTGGACTTTGACATGGAGACTGCCATTATTGGGATCAACAACGAAGAAAGTCATGCTTTGCGAGCCGATTCGGTTATAAATGAGTATTTTCTTGAAGCTGTTCAGCATTTGCTGGGTTGAGCTGAAGAACTTGAGTTTATTATTGATTTTGAATATTACTTGGGCAGATATATTATTAGAGTTGGGATTGAGTTTAATTCGATAAATTATATGGTGCTTCTATTTGTGTTTAACAGTAAAATTAAGCAATAGGTAATTCCGATCAGTTCTCCTCTCAATAAAATACTCGATCTATTTTTTGTCGAGCTCTTTCATCAAACTCATAAATATCACTCTGTAGCCGACCTTTTTGGGTTTATCAAGACATGATTAATCCAAGTTTCCCTCCTAAGGTAATAATTTTAAGTTTTATGATTAAAGAAATAAAGCCATATAAAACAACGAAAATTATATTATCTAATTATATATAAGAAAAATGTAACAAATTTAGCACAATTTTAATCATAGATATTCTCATCAAAACTAGATAATTTTAAGGAGAGTCGTTATGTACAACGACTTAATTCGTGATTTAAATATAAATATAAACACCTTTATCAGTAGATGTGCTGATTATTTATAAATCACTTTATTCAATAAAGTCATTTATATCAAAAATTAAAAATTAAATATAAAACTTAATATATGCTCTTATTTTATTCTAAAATGAAGTCTGTACTTAATATTTATCCACAAACTATATAATATTTATGAATATTTCACCATCATCATTGGCACAACAGAAAAATATTGACAATAAACAAACAGAAGGCTATTTATCTATCTAAACCATCGATTTCTCAAGCTTCAGAATCAAAAACAGTAATATCAATTTCGAGACAGGACCTGATGAAATAGTCATCAAAGGATCAAACAGCTGTTTTCTAAGTATCTTAACTGGCTTGGGACTCATCTACTCCCACCAAGAAATCAGCAATCGTTAGAGTATATTTGGCTGCCTCAATATTATTAATATCCCCAAACCCTACATAAATTACGCAAATAAGAAAACTCTTGAGGAACTATTTAAAATTGTGAGATTAAACACTAATACATTGAAAGAATTGGCTGATATTATCACATATTATCCAATAGCATCATTCGTTTTATAAATTTACTCTAGACAATCAGCATTTTCATATCTACAAAAAAACAAATTGAGCTTGGAAGATGATTTGGTAGGTAATTAATAAGATATATTATCTGATTTTAGTACAGAACTTCGAGGAAAAACTCTAGATATTTTAGTCACATCTTTAAAACTAAATATCCAGGTAAAATACTCAAAAAAAGAATGTCAAAAATTCGTAAGACGGAGTAATATATAATAATCTGACTAGGCCTATGGAAACGATGACTACATGGCACTGATATTGGTCAAACATGCGATCAAAGATACTATTTTCAATGTTATAGAAATAGTTAGGGAAACAAATCACAATAGAAGGTCAAGAGTTTAGCTGATTCAGCGAAAAAACAAGACAAAAGACTTATAAATATCAAGAAATGATTAATCACACTCTATTCCGAAGATGAGGTGCTGTATGATATGTGGCAGACAAATTTGCAGTTGCTTGAACATTAAAAGGGTCATTTCGCCGCAATATATGAACAATATCCATAAGTCCTTCATCAACTAGTCTTTCAATGGCATCAAGCCAATCGTGAGACCTTAGCAGTTGAACCATTTTGGCTTCATTAATCTTAACAAAATCAATAAAAACTGAGCAATCTTCGACGCTTTTGATGACTTTCTATATTTTTCTATCTTTATGATATTAAATTGTTTGTAAAAATTTAAATGTTGATATGTACTATCATTTCAGTGTTTTTTAGTTGAAAAATACTCTGAAGCGTAATGAATGTGATTCACTATTTAGTAATTATGGATGTTTTGGTCTCTTGTTCTATCAAGATTATACTAAATTTGTAATTTTAGACCGCTGTCGTCGGTATTCAGAAATATATGCACAAAAATATAAGTCAATCTGCACAGAATTTCAGTGTCTGTTGATGTCTCATATTCCTTCATCATATATTTGTAATAGTTTTTATTTACAATATCTTTCACTGATATTTTTTACTTTTAGAGTGATTGATAAATTATGTCGTAAGTTTTGAACTTCAAATCTCTTGCTGACAAAAATTCATTTTTTTAACTGATTTCGAAGTTATTCTAAAAAAGATAAAAAAAGACTTGAGATGAAATTTTATTGAAGTTTTAGCATGAAATAGAGAAGATAAGCTCTAAAAGATGGAGGATTATCATGGCAAACCTTTTAGAGCGAAAGTGGGATGAAAGTTATATAAACCTTTAGATAATATTTCCTTGAACTACTGTGTTAGTCTATTTAGGAAACATTTGAAAAATCTAAAAAAAGGCCATACAAGCCATCTTGAGCATCGCATCTAGTTAAGGCTTGTAGTCGATCCTCAAAACTCTAATCAGATAAGGCTTCAACTTCTCGAACTATTGGTGCAACTAGTTGTTGTTTAAGACCAGTTTGAACATAAGAGATACTAAGCTAGAACAGTGCTTGAGTTAGCTCGCGTGTGGCGAGTAATTCCAAAGTCTAATTATCGTATTTACAAAATCATAGTCCCTCAGCAAAACCTATCTGACGTTTTGCTGCTACGATATAATATTTTCCACCAAATTGCATAAATTCACCAATATCCTCACGTTTATATTTTATTTCAAAAGGCCCGTTACTGTTTAAAGCAGAGATTATTGCAGCGGAACAGAAAGATAATATAAATTGCTGACCACAAATGTCGAATAATACTGAAGCTCTGAGTTGAGATACTAGGGCTTGAAAAACTAATAAAGACTTATTTCGATTTGGCTTTTGTGTAGGATTTGCATTCCATTTTAGGTGCGGGACATTTTGGCGAGACATTTTAAGTAGTGCTAGTTAGAAATGGCAGAAAAATCTATAGGGACAAGCTAGTCCTGCATGTTTTCGAGCTGCTCGTTTTATAGCAGGAGGTTTCTTTTTTTTGCAAACATTTCGTCGAGTTGGTTGCGGCGAATTTACTTCCTGAAAAGCTTGGAATGGTCTTTATAACTCATGAAAAATGATATAAAGCAAGGAGGCATTCATTAAAAAATGAATCGTATATTATAACTTTAAAATCATATTAATTAAGCACTATTTAAGCATGATTTTGAATCTTGTCAAAATAACCCTTATTCTAGCAGTGCTGACTCATCAGATTATTAATCGAGAAGCCTAAGATGTTACAAATCATGTAATCAGCGCCAAAAAATATGGTTTTGATAATAATACAGTCTAGATTGACAAAGGATAGGTTGGCAATAGTCAAGTATAAGATAAATAAATTGAACTCAGTATTAAAAAAAATTAATCGTTATCTAATATCGTTGTAAATCAGGAGACTTCACAGCAAGATATAGCCAAGCACCCATAAACTCAGTAAGTGCACCAAAAAACTGTGGACAATCAACCATTAGCAGCCCAGTTTCATGAAGTAGTAGTGCCTTATAAAGTTACATAAGAAGACCTCTAAGCCAAAGCCCACCATACTATTCAGGAATAATAAATTTAGATTTAAAAGCAGAAAGAAGGAGATTAAGTCTTGTAAGAAAAGATAAAACCCTGGATAATGAATTAGATGTCCCAAAGTTCGAACTACAACAAGGTAGGTTTATTGTACTAAACATTCGAATTCGTTCTCTAGCCTTTTGAAGAGTACATCTTCAGGTGGAACCCTCCGATCTAGGGGAGCCTGTTGCTTGAGGTAAGCGTCAACTAACTCACAAGCAAAGGCAAATTAATAAATAACTTGCATCTCTAGAAATAGGAATATATCTTGGTGTAGTCCAAAGAAATCAATAATGTTTACCAATAGGTAGGAAAAGTTTACTTTCAAAAGATATTTTCGATCGAATTCAATACAGATTACCGATACTTTCAATTCACCAACAATATCAAAACCAAGATTTTAGTAAGCGTCTAACTGTAAAAAAAGATAGAAATCGTTTCCAAGCTGAACATAACTGTAGATGATCACTTCTCAGTGCCCCTGAAAAAAATTTAGCTGATTGAGGAGTAAATAATCAACCAATAAAAGCTGAAAGAACATACCTATAAGTGGCAGTGGGGCTTTCTTTAAAACCACTTCCAACATGAAAGCAGCATGCTCGGTTTCACGGGGCTTGAGCTGCTCGTCATCATGAGCTGCACCCTGCTCCAACTCTACTTTGTGAAGAGTCTACTCGATAACCGGGCCATCGTATGAGCGCAAAATGATCATGCCAGACTTTATATACGAAGATCAAAATATGAAAATAAAACTATGCCAGACTTTATATACGAAGATCAAAATATGAAAATAAAACTATGAATGCAATATCTATTTTTTTTTTGTTTAATACAATCAGCTTGTATAATCTTTGACTATATTATCGTTTGAGGATCAACATGCAACAATAAATTTTTTCACTGGATTTCAGCACACTTTAAAAGCAGTAATGGATTAAATGGGACTTCAATCATCCTGAGTACGAACACATACCTCTTGCTTCTTTCAACCGGTTCAACAAGACTCAATTCAAATGCTGCGATCTTTCATCTGTCCCTCTCAGGAAAGACTAATAAGAGTTCACAGTTGTCGAAGGAAACACAAAGGTAACCAACAAGGACTTCATCTCCAAGAACATTAAAATGGGAGACAGAAGGAAAAACAACATTGCCAGCACTCGAACCTTTACCAAAAAACAGAGGCGAGGACTCAGGACTTGGCATAATCAATACAAGACCAAGTTTAAGGAACTGACTGTAAAAAACGATTGGGTCAATGTCAAAACTATCAACAAGAGAGACCTCACTGAACACATTCCCAAAATAAAGTCCTTTAGCGTGTAAAATCTAAGCTAGAAAGGAACGCTGAATAAGCTCAACGAAACTGTCTAGAAGATATCTTGGAAACCCATCGGTATAAAGTAGAACGAAGAGTATAGGCTGAAAAGCATCAGCACAATGGCTGATGAAGGGTTGGCAGAAATAGCTTCAGATCTTATGAACTCCCAAGACCCGATTAAGAAGAGTGTAGTCTGTTCGATTGAATTTCTGCTGGCAGTGATGACAGTAAGGGGTGGACAGTACCCCTGGAACATTCATTTATAGAAAGAAGGAAACCTTATTCTGCTGTAGAATTAAAAAAGAGGGGGCTAGGAAGACGGTTAGTTGACTTACATCGACATGTTCACTGCCAACGAGAACACGACCAACAACATGCCTTCAGACGAGGGAAAAATCAAGGAACACTGCTTAATTGCCACTAAGTACACCCAGGTGTTCAAAGATCTGTTAAGCTCAGGTTAGGCTTACACGGCTTAAAATTACTAGTAGGAACAGACTTAGGAGGTTGAAGAGCAAAAAGGGTAGTAGCTGAACTACGTCAAGAAGTATATCAAGATCGAGCTGGAGGATATAGATATTTACACGGCAGTGAGGATAGATGGAGTGAAGATCAGAAACTAGAGCTAGGCTGAAGAGTGTCTCATCAGAGCCTTCGTTGAGACCTCAACTGACGGCGCCTGGATCGACGACATCAAAAAAACCCAAGGAACTCTGGTCTTCTCCGAGTACTTGGCCAACAGTTGCAGTCTTCAGAAATGGATTTGTGAAGGAAGACTGGCGGGAGTTGAACTCATCAAATTCGGGTTTATTGGTTTTGAAAAACAAAGAGCCAAACTTATAAACGTTTCAGAGACCACTTTGTAAAGCTTAGAAAAGTATATTTCATTCAAAGAGTCGTAATGCTGGCCTGTTGTAAAATACATTTTCGACATAATTTACGGTTGTGAGGATGGGACTTACGTACTTGCCCGTTCCCCCTACACTCCTCTTTCGATCAAGCTTTACAACCTGCCGTCTAAGGAGGAGGACGAATAATATGCAGCCTGATTTGTATTAACTCTATAATATGGTATTTTTGATAATGAGTATTAAAAGTCTTAATATCTTTTGCAACAATTAGTTAGTCATAATACTAATCAACCATCGATCATTTATTTTTTTTTCTTTCACAGAGAGCCTTTTCCTCAAAGGCGAAGGCTACGCTTATCTTTTTGTCTAGCAACTCCTGACTGTTCATTTAATTGACAGCCTCAGAAGCCTCTTCCAGGCTGAGGTACTCGATCAGCGCATAGCCCTTGGCATATCCAGATTTTCTGTCCATATTAAGGTGCAGACTCTTTATCTATCCGAACCTACTAAAGGCGTCAAAGACATCGTCTTCTTGTATTTATTCGTGCAGATTCGTCACGATCACGATCCATCCTTACACAGCTACATAAGTCCAAAAGTACATTTGGATGGAAACTGGTCGTATTTATTGGTTCTAGTTTAATTCATTTCTATTATAATTATCAAAGTCATTACATTACCATGATCTAAAATACAATATATTAAAATAATGAAAAAGATAAAGGTCATTAAAAGTTATTCTACAGTAGCTCCATCATTCCCTCCAGTTCAATAAATCTATCAATCAACCAAAGCTCTCTATTTATTTCATACAGAATATTTGGCAATGGGAGTGACCGCTGTTTGTGCAGCTAAACTATTTTTTGTAATACAAGCCCTGCAGATTTGCTATACTTTACGTTGTGGAGCAAGGGCAGTAGTGCGGAGAGTAGTTTCTATATCTAATCCTACGTTATGCGATTATTACTTCAGTGCAAGAAATGATAGTTCTGTCTAAACAGTTCCTCTGTATGTATTAATCGATTAGACTCAGATAGATCATCATGTTCTTCTTTTCGAGAGACATCAATAGGGCTCTAAGTTAAAAATTTTTTACTCTTTATACTGAAACTTCTTGAGCAGGGCATCGTATTGGCTGAACTTCCTGTTCTGGTTCTGCTCGAACTTTATGTCATAGTTTAGAGTCTTCTCGTATATTCCTCTGTAGAAATACTGATCATTGTAGGCAAACTTCTTCTATTAGTTATTCTTCATCCAAAGCAGTATTTCATCTTCGCTCTCACCTTGTTAGACAGTATCTTTATCTTTGTTGCCTTTGCGACTTTTGGCCATCAGTTTTCCTCCCTCGAGGCCTAAAAACAGATGTTGATCGTCGTTGGTTATATCGAAAGTTAGGATAGGCGATACCAGTTTGTCCTGGTAAGTCATTTCGAAGGTGTCAGACCTGTAGACCTTGAGGTAATGGTCGAGAGAAGTCGTGATGAAACGAGACCCGCTGCTCACATATTTCACAGAACTCACCATCTTTTTGTTATTCTAGGCTGCAAACAGTGGTTTGCCTGCCTTGACGTCCCATAAGGAGACCTTATTGCCTCCCGAGGCGATAAAAGTCAGCTTTGAGGGGGCTAAGTCGACGCACTCCACAGGCTCTCGATGCTAGAATTATATTTGAGGGCTTTTGTGCACTCTGAAATCGAACAATCTGATGAAACCGTCGTAGCCTGCTGTTAAGATGTGGTTATTCTAGATAACCCTAATTGACTTTATATAGTCGCCATGCGCGTTTTAGTAAGAGTGAACTACATCTCCCACAGCAACATCGAACTGACGCACGATGAAGTCATCCCCGCCCGAGTACAAAGCATTCTACAAATACTACAGGGCGTTTATTCTCTTCTTGTGATGCTTGAAAGTTCGCAGGTGGAACTTCTATTTCGTGTCCATCACTTCAATGCTTCCGCTCTCGTCTCCTACAGCCATCACCGCAGCATCAGGCCTCACGCACAGGGCTGTCAGGTTTTCGTCGAAAGAGTGTATTTCCTTGACGATAGACTATTTCTTGGTGTCGTATATCCTGAGAGACCTGGCTTCTGAGAAGAGGACTATGTTTTCGGCGTTGCGATTTGAGGACATAGAAGAGATAGTATTTTTATATGTATCGATCAGGTTGTTTTGATATTTTTTCCAAAACCTTTGTTCGTTGGTGATTTTGTCTTGGGCAGAGTAGCTCTTGAAAGGCTACAGTTTGACATAAGAAAGTTTGCTCATTGTTGATAATTTTGATTATGAACTTACTTTAGTTATAATTAAAAATCTTGAAATGAAAAACCTTATTATATAAATCATAATCAGCCATCATCACTTATCATGTAATATAAAGGAGTTTGTCATTTGCATCGCAGATAGTCTGTATTTCAAATTCATTTTCTTGCCCTCGGCTAAGAGGAAATTCCCATTCAGAGTCTCATCTTTTTCTTTATATTCTTTCAAGTTAGCTTTATTCTTTTCAACAAGTCTCATTTATCTCTGCGATTCACTATAGGCGTTTTTTTATTTTTTGTAGCTGAAGAACTATCTTTAATCTATCTGTTTTATCTTTTCTATGCTTACTAAACTATCTTATAAAGGTATTAACGTTACAAAATTACTTTAGAATATCTCTGGAACTCGATTAATAGTTGGCACATGGACTAACTCAACCTATTTTTATTACTCGAGTTCTATATTGATGATCTATTTGTCCAGCTCGAATATGTCTTTTTAAGTTTATGTCTTTTTGTGATTCTCAAAATAATCTCTGATGTTTCTCTTTCGACTCTGTTCATCTTTGACTAGGCAGTCCACATCTTAGATTTAGATCATATTATTTTAATGGGCCTTACTTAGGGCATGCTGAATTGTATTGTCTTTTCCTAATCGTACTTAAAAGTTTTGGAGCATACCTTTGGAGTTCAGGTCAGCCTAATTGTCATTCTACTAATCAGTCTTTTCACGTTCTAAGGATAATATTAGGCCAGTGCTATCAAGACTAATAGATTCCAGGTTTTTCTACTTCTCGATAATTTGCCAGATGTAGTGGTCTAATTACACATCATATGATCTTCTCCCGCAGTTCGGACACTTCCACTTCACTAGAGACTGGTCCGAGTTGAGCTAGAGTGTAGCCACAAAACTCCTGAGATCGTAGGGCTGTTCATGAAGACAGTGCACTGACCGGATGGGAAGACTGATCAATGTGCTGAAGTACTTGCACCTCAGTGGAATATTGATTTTCTACTGAACGACATCCTTGTTTTTACCGTTAATACGTTCAACCAACTTTACGAACATCTGCCTATAATCATCCAAGCTTTTATGGATCAACTTCTCCTTGCTCCTGAACAGGTCTTCCTTTGCTATGACGCTCGTTTAGAGAATCAATACCATGTGACTGTCCGAAGGATTGAGTTTACAGTCGGGGATCTCCTTGTTTTCTTAACTGATTTTCAGCCGGTTTTAGTAGTTCAAGTGCCGTTTTTACAATACTATTTCTCGGTCTCTCCTCCTGGCCATGGGAGAGCTAAGGGAAAGCGACTTGAACTCAATGTTTTTCTTGCCGTTAATGGAAACTATGCAGTTTTACGGAAAAGTAAGTTCGAACCTGTTTTATTTGTTGAGACGACAGCACCTCACTTCAAGCCTACTATTTTTGCTAGTGCTGACTTTAGTCTCAAAAGTTAATTCGTAGACAGATTTTTATGCAGCTGACTGTCTTAAGTAGCCTATAAACAGTATCTACTTTTTCGGTCGTTCAGGAATGCAGTTGAGCAAAAAGCACTTGGGACACTCGAACAAATCCTCGTCACCCTAGCGTGGCCAGAAACAGCTGGCGTGAAGATTATGTCCACACTTATAGCATGCCTATACCTTCAAGAATGGTTCTTTCTTCTGACTGTCTAGGTCGCCGCAAATGCAAGAATAGGAGTCGTTGTAGTCTTTGTGAATATTCTAAACTGTATAGATTTTCTCGGGCAGCAGGAGTGAGTAATAGTATTTTAGAAAAGACTAGAGTTTAAGTATCTCTTTTTGATCCAGCTATATTGAGAGATTTCGGAAGAACAAAGTTAGAAGCTATAGCGCTGTGGACACAGTGAAAAGTATGCTTTTTTTTTAGTCCCTTACTTTTTCAACGATTATATTCAATAGATACTTGGCTAAGATTGTCTTACCTTAGTATCCTTCCTGTATTTAGTCTTTGCCGTTGTTGATCGTTGCAAAATTAAGCCAGTAATCTTTATCCTTGTCTGCCTTATTTACTATCTCTGCTACTATGTTTTCGAAGATGCTCTTGACTCTCTGATTGAAGCTCATAAGATTGGTGGAAACTGGAAAGAAGTAATGGATCTGTTTAAGCTCGATGTTTTAAGTAGGAACATGCTATATAGAAATAAAATTATATTAAATGCATAAAGATTGATAATATTTGGCTCTAAAATTTAATAATTATCTATTTTTATACGAATATAAAGCATTTCATTTCACAAATCATCAATTCATCACTAATGGCGCACAAAAAAGAAAAATAACTCGACTAACTCCTTTGCTCTATCGCAAACTGCAACCACGCCTTCGCATCGTTACTCTAACACACAGCCAAATAGGAAAGGCCCTCTCCCTAAACTAATGGCTGCCGTCATAACCTCTAAGCAGAAAAAGATTTCAGATAGATGAACAATAAGATGCAGTCCATGACGATCAATGAGAGAAAGTTTGAGTCTGTTTTCGATAAAGTTGAGGAAAACCAGATCGATGAGACTATCTAAGGCAAAATAACCAACCTTAAGTTAACGCAGTTTTCGCAGCGCAGACGAGATGACCTGTTCAAACGCTACAAGAAAGACCAATAGTAGAGATTCACACTCAAGAAAAAGGAGCTCTAAAAGCATCTAAAGCAGAAAGAACCTCTTCTTAAACTCTCCAGGGGCGAGTTTGTCATTAGAAACGAGACCCAAAATAGGTCTGAAACGTTTCCTGTGAGCGAAGAGGACATGTAGAAACTGAGACCTGAGACAGACCTAAACGACACCATCATCGGGAACTACCTCAAGCTTCTGAGCTTCGTCTACCTCCCCAACGAGGACAAAATCTTTATCTTTTCCTCTTTCTTCCTCTCCAAGCTTATCCCAGACCATGTTAAAGAGGAAATATTTTACGAGAACAAAGACTCAGCCACTCTATTGCTGCAGGTGAGGGAGAAGGTGAAGGACAACTATCGCAATGTGCAAAGGTGGACAAGAAAAGTAGACATCTTCTAAAAAGAAACTCTGGTCTTTCCCATCAACGCATTCCATCACTGGTTCTGCGTCATTGTCAACAACCCACACTAACTAGCCTCGACTGGAACCCCCACGAACAGCAAGTGCGAACTGATCCTCTGCGACAGCATGTATGAGAAGCGCTAGTTCATTATAGAGTCGATTAGGAAGTACTTGCAGTACGAGTTGGAAGACAAGAAAAAGATTAAGATGGATCTCAACGAAACTAACTTGCCAAGCTATCAGCTACTGGTATTTATTTTATAACTTAGTTGCCTCGACAGACCAACACTCATGACTGCGGACTCTACATGTTGGCCTACATATAGGAACTGTTGCTTGATATCAATCTGCTCAAAGACCTGTCGGTGATAGAAAACAGGATGAAGCTGAACATATTTCCAAGAAGCTTGATAAACAAAATGCGGGAAAGGCTGAAAAAGCTATTTTACCGGCTGGCGAATGCAAAAGAAGATGGCGAGAAAAATGAGATACTGGTCTAGCACAAGAGCTAGAAGGAAAACATTCTTAAGGATGAGAATGATAGTGAGTACGACGAGATAAACGAGAGATAGTTCAAAAAATACGAAAAGATGAACATACACTTAGTTGCTGGCAATAACCTAGACTAAAAATCATATGCCTGCAAAATCAGGTTTTATTTAGACCCTGAGATCAATTATTATGAAAAAGATTCCAAGTGATTTTCGTTGAATTTTATAATCGCAAATAATTTGTCCACTATTTATTCTCTATTTTATTAAATTAAAATGTCCTTCGGTAAGCACTAATATCAGCATCGTTATTTTAACTATGCTCCTCACAAAAAAATTCTCAATGAGGAATATAGAACTTACTAACCCAGTCTTATCAACTCTCAAAAATATATCTAACAGTAATTTTCGCCGCATCACAAAGACAATCAAGTTAAAAATAGCATCCCAAGCATGTATAAGAAAACACCTGAAGTACAGATGTATAGACTAGGCTAGGAGGGGCCAAAGATCAAAGAGTGCATAGCCGATAAGTTTGGACAGGATTACAGGGAGAACAGATAGGTCCTTGAAAGGTTCCGTATTTAGTCGGAGTAGTATCGTAAGAGGAAACGATTTGGCTCAAAATATTAAATATAGAGTTCCTTTTAGAAGCCCAAGATGAACAAAGCCTATTAGCAATACTTAGAAAACAGTAGGATGGGACATGGGAATCGAAGAAATCATACCTAACCTTAAAAAGATTAACTTTAATACCAATAGCGTCAAAACTCATACTACCCAGACAAGAGAAGCCATTTATAAGAAAAATAAGTGATGAGATACAATGTAGGAGTGATGGCAAGGATTGAAAAATCAGTGATAAATCACCATCTCTAGCACTAAACGACCAAAAGAGAAAAACAGCTCATGAAGTAAAATGAAAAACTGAAAGAGTACAAGAAAAAATACAAGATACTTAAGAACAAACTTCACTAATAGATGCTTGATAAAAAAATTACATAGTTTTAACTAAGAAAAAGGCAGTAAGACAACAAAAATAAAGAGAAAAAACGCTTTGAAAGCATTTAGAATATGATTCACGATATATCCGATAAATTACAAAAAAAATCTATATTTCTTAACGAAAGAATTACAAGGAACAGCTATAAGTAAAAAGATCAGCACTAAGGAAAGGATGGTTAAAATATGAAGGGATAAATATACTCAGAATATCAAAACAATATTGAAAATTATTAGAATTCACCTACAAGGATTTGCACGAACTCTAAGATTTTATCGCAGTAAAATCGCAAATCGAGGCATTTTCCCAAGGTAGTTTATACTCAATCTGAATAATTATAGACTGAAATAAATAAATATAATAGCTTGATGAAAAATAATTATAAGTGATTTAAAATTCTTTTCTATTTACTCTATGCATAATCAAGACCTCTTGAACATAAAACTAGACAGTTCTATGGTGTTTTATTAGACAGCTCTTATCCTCAGGGTGTCTTTAGTGTAGTTTTTATGCATACCGTAATCGCCTTTGCCTGTTCCTTTGAGATTAAACATCTCTTTTCCTTCAAAGGTCAATCTTTTCCACTTATTATTGATTTCTTTTATGGAAAGTCCCTTTTTCTTCTTCATTTTGTTGAAAAATTACCTGCCAGATAAGTTTTTCATGACTCTCTTCTTTAAAATCAATTTCTTTTTTGTTAATCTCTTGCTAATTTTTTCGTCCTTCATTTTGCTAGCCCATAAAAGTTTTATGATATGAGATACCTATCTAGAATCCCAATTGGGATGTAACTTGACTTGCCTATCATATTACGTTTTGAAAAATCTAATATATCTTTATCTCTTTAACGCCTTAAAAGCCTTTGTCTTTTCTTCCTGCTATATTACCCTTGCAACTAAATAGGATGAAGACTATTTTTCTTATTTGTTTGACTCTATTCTCATAGATTCCCTGTTGAAATTAGACTCTTCGTCGACTACCCTAAACTGATTTTTATAAGAAGGATAGGTTCTAATGATTACTTCTGGTTCATTTTATTTTTAGGGTGAGCAGTCTGATTTTTTGTTGGTGCTAAGTAATTCCTTCTAATGTTATTCATACAATAGATAATAGTTTTTAAGTACAAACCTTTAATTCAAACGAATCTTTTCTTTCATGTCCATCCTTTCCCATTATCTGATGATCTTGACTACTAACTAGGATTCTCTCATGTAGGGAAACTGGTGCCTATATTTATTGTACTTTTGCCTAGAAAACTAACGATAGATTTTTCCTAAAGACATGTGACTCAATTACTTCTCCATCTAATTTAAATAGTTTATAAGCAATCAGAATAATTTTAGAGCAGTCTAATTGGCGGGAAAATACAAATAGGCTCAATATTATTGATAATCTGTCATGTTTAGAGATAAGCACGACTCGAACCAACTTTCAGTCTGACGCATTGTAAACTAAATAATCAGGGGTAAAATTAAGCGATTCAAGATCATATTTGAATTCTGATATTGTCAAATAACTAAATTTGAAAAATCAAAAAATATATTTATTCATTTTCGATCATAGACTAAATTTGTTTAAAAAGACTTAAATAGGTCTTTAGATTCGAGATTATATGAAAAAAAATGATATTGAACTATTTATAATAGATATTCAGAGATAAATCTCCGGATCTGGCTCATCGAAGCAGAAGCTCAGGTCTTCTTCACAAAGCCCTACAGTCACAGGAGAAACTTTGAATCCTCTATTTCTCATGCGGTAGGCGTGTCTAGTCAGTCTTTCAGCTATGTCATACAATTGCTCCTTTATGTCTACGTCTTCATTCCAGAGTCTCTCGCTTAGAACGCTCGTTCTGATCCAAATCTTTTGCTCATTGTTGTGCTTGTTGCTCAACTAGCTCCACATGCAGACCTCTCCTCCGATCACGTTCACATTCTCTATCCGAGGTTTGAAGGAATACATCGTACGCCAGTTGGCGTAGTATCCGTAAGGCACACCGTTCCTGTTCCCTACGCCCTTGTCCAGATAAAGAAGATCGCTGCAGGAAAGAATTACTTCGTTTTTGCGGCCAATTAGCCTATTCAGGTTCTGACTTACACCCCACCACTGAATTACATCATCAGCCTCCAAAGGAAGATCAATGTACTAGTTTGCCCAGTAAATAACTTTCTTGCTAGAAATATTCCTCCAAATGGATTTCTGCTTCTTCCTGTAATAGTTAGAAAGTTCGTTGTAGTTCGATAGATTATTAATTTTCATCCACTACCTGATGCTAGGCTTCAAGTCCCAGCAGGGCTATGAAGTCTCGTCTCCTCCGAAGTGAATATATGGATCGTTGAAAGTTTTGTTGGCAAACATCATCACTTGAGCAACTAACTCGTAAGTTTGGTCGAGAGTAGGATCGAACTGACCTGTGAACACACTGTTGCATCGAACTACTGTATCCTCGTATTTTTTACTCCTCCCCCAAGAGGTCGTGTGGGCTGGAGTGTCTATTTCAACTACTACTCTCACGCCTCTGTACTTCGCGTACTCAATAATCTATGCAATATCTTTTGGCAAGTAACTGCCGCCTATTTTGCCAAAATCATTGAGCTCTGGGACTTCTGGGATTATCATGGGGAAGCTATCTTGATCGATGATGTGCCAGTGCATGATGTTCATTTTGTTGTAGAGAAGAGAATCTATTATTTTTTTAATTTCCTTGATTTACAAGAAGTGCCTCGATGAATCTAACATAAGGCCTCTCCATTTGTACGAAGGCTAGTCTTGAATAAAAATAGGGATTCCCTATACGATCGGTTGATTAAATTAATTAACATCAAAAAGTTGGGAATAACTTTAGAAGCCTCTTAAAAATCCTATGTAGTAATCAGCTGTTAGTTACCAGTTTCCGTTCTATCTTATAAATAACGAATATGATTATGACTATTTTTAGGTGGGTAGAGTGAGATTGCTGCTTCTGACTAGAACACTTAGAGTAAATTTGGGGTTCAAAGGGTCATTAGTGCATTTGAAAATATCTTACAAATAGTGATTGATGATGTCACTGATGTAATAGTCGATCGAAGAAAATATTTCGTATTTGACCATGCAGGGCGACACAAAGATAGGTCTTCCTGCCTTAGCGTAGGTCAGTTCAAGAGGCTGCGGCCAGATGAATACTTTGCAGAGACTGACAGCGATCAAAAAAAGTAGAGTGATCAAAATTTTGATAAGCATTATTTTCCGATGAAAAATCTATATTGATGAAAGTGATATCTTGTATTTGAATAAATCAAGCGAGTTTTAATAAAATGGGTTAAATTTTATTTATAAAAGGAGAGATTATTAAGAGGAAAGGAAAGAAGGATGTTAAAGAAAAACCTACTGAAGAAGATGAGTTTGTAATAAGTATTGGGCATGTTGTCAGTATAAACTAACCATTAGAATATCAAACTGATACATCAGTTAATTGCAGAAAAAAACCAAGCATTCATGGAAAAGAAGGAGCTCATCACCAGAGAGATCGAAAATGTAAGGAAAAAGATTAGCAAGACCGTCACCGGCCTCAACGTAACAAAAGTATTACCAAGAGCAGGGTCAGCGACCGAATCTAAAAAAAAGTTAAGATACTGATGAACAAAGACAGCCGGCCTCAGGAATAAAATATGAACGAACTTATGAGTCTCTACTCTTACATGGAGAAGCAGGACTCAATAATTAGCAACAACCATAATCGCATATAAAAACTGTGGATATAGTGCCAGTCAACGGAGGTTAATCTGAGAAATAAAGAGTCAATAAGACCTGTGTTGACGGAATTAGATGAGGAGTATGAATAGCTAAGTAAATATTGATTCTATGTAGAGAAGAAGTGCGAGAAAGAAGAGAAGAGCAGGAGGGAGCTTCTGGAGGAACGGGATTAAAAGAGGGGGCACTACTTCAATATCAACCAATCGATCGACTAATACAGAAAGGAGTACGAGCTGTTGGAGCAACAAATAAGGACGAGGGAGCGTGAGTTGATCCAAGTAGTGTCATACTATTAAACTCGCCTGCACGAGGACGCAAACAAAGTAAGAGCTATGTGATTTAGCTAAAGGAGCTGCCTGAAAGTGCAAAAAGTATCGAGAATCAGTTGCTAAGTGCACAAAGTCGGCTGAATCAATACAGCGCGCTGTTCAACGAGCGAATGATCAAAAACATCGAATTGAAGTCGAGTAGCAAAAGCCAGTGCTGAATTAGACTAGTCTATGAGATATTTGATGTTCATAATTGTTGAATACTTGTTATCTAATCGATAAATATTTAATAATCAAGTATAAAAGGCAAT
>Ga0194115_10002306_pt1 | contig 22874 bp, 15 predicted proteins | sample TA2MahsurfametaG_3_FD_148656 | JGI IMG/M metagenome (GOLD analysis project Ga0194115, IMG submission 148656) | Freshwater microbial communities from Lake Tanganyika, Tanzania - TA2015002 Mahale S4 surface | ecosystem: Environmental > Aquatic > Freshwater > Lake | place: Tanzania: Lake... | reverse complement strand
ATGTTGGCGGTGCATTAAATGCAGATATTATTACTTCAAAAACCAAAGTTGATGCTGGCACCGGTGTTAGTGCAGGCCCATTAGGATTTGTGTCTGTGCTTGGCGGTCTTTCTATTGGAACTCCAGTGGCTCTTCCTGGCAACATAAACTGTATTGGATTAATTTCTGCTGGTATTTCAGTTTCTTCACAATTAGGAAGTTTTTTTAAGATGAAGGCCTTCTTGGCAACAGACACAGTAAATAAGGGTAAATTCAATTCACATAAACATCCAGCATTCAAAGGCCCAACCGGAATACCTTCGCGCCGAATGACATAATGAGAACATAATATGCAATTTCTTAGAGACAGTTTCACAAGTATACAACAGAATGGTGGTGGCGGCCATGTTGATGGCACCTCACAACCAAGTTTGTCTAAATTTTTAACCGATTCAAGACAAGATACAAATCAAAATCGAAAATTTCCTTCTAGTTCGCCAACTGCAAGCGTTTTCACACGTTTGGGTTACAATTTTACTCCAGCTGATGACACAATACTTTTATTGTCAGATGCGGCAAAAAAACACTTACAGACCGTGCCAAGATTGGTCAAAGATTGGCAAGCAGAAGATATGCGAAATGGTAACGTTGGAAACTATTATAAAAATCCACTTACCAGTGTTCTTGTTTCGATTAATAGCGCACTTGAGCAAATAAAGTCCAAAATTCTTGTTGCTTCGACTACTACTTTTGATTATGAAGCTGGCACTTTAACTACTAGTAATACATATGTTACTAATCTTACAGATGTTTATGACCAAGCAAATTTTGCTTTAGAAGAAGGTCAGAAATTCTTAGATCATACTGATAGAATTTCAGGTGTTGTGCAACCAAAAGCGGCAACAGAAACATCGAATAGCACCGCTGATTTGCCGCACTTTGACGAGATAATGTCTCTCGGTCGTACTCTTCTTTACATTTGCAATCAAACTGACGGTATATTAAACACAGCACCAGTTATTGGTTCGATGACAAGTTTATTCACAAATCAAGAATTAGAAACATATAATACAACTCTTACACCATATCCTGGTTTAATTGCAAACAGCATTACATTAGAAAGTGTATTCTCAGTGTCTGGTGGAGAATCGCTGCAAATTTCAGTATTTACATCAAATCTATCTAACAGTCAAATTGAAACAATTACAAATGACATTAAAGCTTTAAAAGTTTTATTTGAGACGAGAAGAACGCATGATGAAAATTTTTGGTATAAGTCAGGAGAAGTATTGGGAGAATTTGAAGTTTTTGACAATATGAACAATGGTGGTGAGTTTCAAAACTTTATGGTAAACAATTTTGTTGGCACCGAAAAATTATTAGACAGCGCCAACACACCAGACAATCCAAAACCATTTGAAGAACAGGTAATTATTTCACCTAGTGGTTTTATAACTGTATACAATAAAAAGACTGGTGAAATTATTTCAAGTGATGAAGACCTTGAAAATATTATTTTAAATGCTGAACCAACTGATAATGTAATTACAACTGTATTTGACCAAGGCGAACCACCCGCAGCCAATGTTATAACACCCGATGAATCAACATCTCCAATATTAACACTTGACGAGTTTATTGAACAATTCAATACAAGTGTATTGTCTGTTACAGTTGGAGATAGTACACTTAATGTTAACACTGGTGCAATTATTTTTAGAACACTTAATGGTGTTTTCTCTGATACAAGAATTATTCAAGTTACAAATGTTTCGGATAATGTTTATTATTATTCAAATGCTGAGTCTGTTTCTAACTTCTTGAATTCTGAAGTTAATGTGGATGTTCAAGATTCCACAAAACGTAGAGGTATATTATCAGTTACTGTTGCAAACACTGGAAGTGGTTATTCAAATGGCACTGTGGTAATTACTGGTGGCGGCGTAGACAATATTGCAGCTACAATTGTAGTCAGTAATAACTCTATATCTGGTGCTATTACAACAATTAATATTACTTCTCGCGGTGCTTACACTTCAGCGCCAACATTAAATGTTACATCACTTGGCGGTTCAAATGCTAACTTGATTGCTGTTCTTGATGATCCAACAAATTCATTGGCTAATGGTGAGTCGTTTAATGTGTCGGTACAGTTTAGAAGTTTAACAACAGGAAATACGGTTGATTACGGACTTATTACAATTAATCCTGGTGTTGAACTTCGTGTTAAAGGTTATAGCAATGTTTCTACATCTGGTATTCTTTTACCCGGTGCCATCTCTCAAAATGTTGGTAACTTAACAAATAGACCGCTGCTTAATGAATTTAATGGACCTTATGAAATCTTGGATTCTGCAGCCACTGGCACTGAAAAGTGGACATTTAGAAATTTAAGTGCTAATTCGCTTAACATCGTAAGTGTTATTGAAACTACAAATTCTTTGAGTACCAATAGCAATACTCATATGAATGTTCAGTTTTTCCATGCTAATACACCAAACGTGCTTAATGTAAATGATTCTGTTCTTTGGTATGCAAATGTCAAACCATTAATTGAGTTTCCAAATGTTTCTACATTCTTGGTGACAACCGAAGATGGTCAAGAAAGAATTATAACTATTGGTATTGATCGTGGTTTAGTTGATGATTCAAACAGTTTTAATGAGGTGCTTAATAGCAATCCTGATATTATAGTGACTAATTCGCCGTTTGCCATTCGTGTGTTTGGCGCTAAACCAAATACAGCATACACTTATTCAGGACCTAACATTTCCGGCACAGGATTTGTTTTGGCTAATGGTAATTCATTGGTTGCTAACACCACAATTACAAATACTGGTTCTTACACTTACACAGTTGATTTTGGTGGAACTAATCATAGAAGAACATTGACCAAAGTTATCACCTCTTAAAGCGGCATAAATAGACGATGGCTACAGTCACATCACACATTGCTCGTCAATTTAAAGACTTGGATTTAAATTTTACAATTCATCCGCTTAAAAAAGACATTAATAAAAATTTAGATCAAATTGCTGTAATTAATGCAATTAAAAACTTGGTGTTGACAAGTCATTATGAAAAACCTTTTAATCCCGATTACGGTTCTAATGTTCGCAAACTTCTATTTGAAACTGTAGACATTATTACTGCCTCTGCGATTGAAAGAGAAATACAACAAACAATTCAAAATTTTGAACCAAGAGTTAACATTATAAGTGTTTCTGTAATTCCAGATTTGGACAATAATGGTTTTAGCGTTCAAATGCACTTTTTTATTGTGAATCAAACAGACCCAGTATCAATAAGTTTTTTACTAGAGAGAACACGATAAATGGCAACAAATCGTTTAACAGTCACAGACCTAGATTTCGATACAATTAAAACAAATCTAAAAACTTACTTACAAGGTCAAGCAGAATTTACAGATTATGATTTTGAAGCTGCTGGTCTTAATGTTCTTTTAGATATTTTGGCATATAATACACATTATAATGCCTATTACTTAAACATGGTTGCTAATGAGGCGTTTCTTGATACTGCCGTTCTTCGCAGTTCGGTTGTGTCACACGCTAAAACATTAGGTTATACTTCACGATCAACAACATCACCTAGAGCTATCATAAATTTAGAAATACCCACTGGCTCAAACACGGCAGATTCATTAACACTTCCTCGTGGTTTTAATTTTAGAACAAATTTATTGGAAAATACTGTTTACAATTACACTCTTCTTGATGATGTTACAGTTGATAAAGTTAATCAAGATTTTGTTTTTAGAAATTTAGAAATTTATGAGGGCGACTTAATTAGCTATGACTACACATACAATTCTACAACAAATCCAAAAGCCGTTTTTCCAATACCTGACGCGAATGTAGATACGACAACACTTATTGTCACTGTAAAAGTTTCATCTAGTAATTTATCGTTCGACACATATACATTATCAACAGATTCTTTAGAAGTTCTTTCTAATTCGAAAGTTTTCTTTTTGCAAGAAAGTCAAAACGAAAAATTTGAAATTTATTTTGGTGATGATTACCTTGGTAAAAAATTAAAAAATGGTAATATTGTTAATATAAGTTATTTGGTCACATCGGGTTCAGTTTCTAATAAATCAAATAATTTTACGGCAACTTCTTCAATTAGTCCATATACCGTTTATACAGTTACTCCTGTATCAGAATCTGCTGGCGGGTCACAAAAAGAAACTGCTGATAGTATTAAATTAAATTCAACGTTACAATATGCTACACAAAATCGTTTGGTGACCACAAAAGATTATGAAAGTTACATTAAAAAAGTTTATGGCGCAGTAGATTCTATTTCGGTTTGGGGCGGACAAGAACAGGTGCCGCCGGTTTATGGTAAAGTTTTTATATCAATTAAGCCAAAAACAAATTATTACTTAACTAATTTTGAAAAAACACGAATTGTTGAAGAGATTGTAAAACCAAAATCAATAGTTGCTGTTGATGTTGAAATAGTAGATCCAGAATTTTTATATTTAAAACTTACAAATAAAATTTTACTTGATCGAAAGAAAACTAATCTCAATGAAGAGCAAGTTAAGAATTTAATTCGTATTGCTATTTTTTCTTACTCTAATTTAAATTTAAATAAATTTGATTCATTATTTGTTCTTTCAAAATTACAAGATAAAATTGATTCAGTGGATTTAAATGCAATTGTTGGTTCTGAAACTACGCTTCGACTTGAAAAAAGATTTGAACCAGATTTAAATAATTCAAAAACTTATGAAATTAAATTTGACGCTAAACTTCATCGTGGTACAATTTTAAATCGTCTTGTTTCTTCACAGTTTACAATCAATGATTCTTTAGGCACAACAAGAACTGCAATTATTGAAGAAATACCAGAATCATACACCGGTATTTCAAAAATAAATGTTACAAGCGCTGGTTATGGATATATTTCAGCGCCAACTGTAACAATTACTGGTGACGGAACTGGAGCAACTGCTGTTGCAACTATCGTCAACGGTAAAGTAATTTCTGTGTCAATAACAAATCGCGGCATTAATTATACTAAAGCTGTTATCACTTTTAGTGGTGGCGATGGTTCTGGTGCAGCTGCAATTGCTGTTTTAGATGGACGTTTTGGTGCACTTAGAACTGTTTATTTTGATGCTTTAGCTGAACGACAAGTTATTGATGCAAATGCTGGTACAATTGATTATGACACTGGTTTAGTTACAATAAAAAATTTAAGAGTTTTGTCAGTTTCAACAAATGATCGAAATATTCGTATAAACATAGAGTCTGAAAATGATATTGTTTCTTCAACTCGAAATACAATTATTACAATTGACGAAACAGATTCGACAACAGTAGTTACTGAAATAAATTTGATATAAAATGGACAAAAAAACTTCTATTTTAATTAGCGGCCAAGTTCCAGAATTTGTTCGTGAAGAATATCCATTATTTGTTATTTTTTTAGAAGCATATTATGAATTTTTAGAAAATAAGCAAGGTGTAAAAAAGAATGATTTATTAACAGAAGCTAAAAAATTAAAAACAACTTTTGACATAGATCAATCGATAGAAAATTTTGAAGAATATTTTTTCAATACTTACACATCGTTAATCCCTGTTGAAATAGAAGGTAACAAAGAATTATTAATTAAAAATATATTGCCGCTTTATCAATCAAAAGGCTCTGAAAGTTCTTTTAAATTTTTGTTTCGTTTTCTTTTTGGAGAAGATCCAGAAATAATTTATCCAAAAGATAGCATACTTAGAGCTTCGGCAGGCAAATGGAAAATAGACAAATCAATTAAAGTATCAAAAAACATTTCTTCTTTTTATGTGGCTGATGGTAATACAAAAGAGTTTACCACAATTTCTAAAATTGGTTCGTCAAATATACAAGTTTATTTAAATAATACTTTAACAACAACTGGCTTTAAAGTATTAAAGGAATATAACTTAATTATTTTTGATAGTAATTTAGCTTTAAATACAAATTTAGAAATATTTTATGATTCTGTTGACCGCAAAATATTTAATAATCGTAAAGTTACTGGAAAAACTTCTTTAGCTAGCACAGTTATTGAAAAAACTTTTCAAAGAAACTTAAATAATAGAGAAGTGTTAGAACTATTCATTGATGATAAAACAACAGTTGGTGATTTTGAAGCCGGTGAGGTTATAGAAACAAATGTTTTTATTGGCGAAACTTTAATTAATGTTCGGTTAAGAACAATTTCCGAATTAAATTCAATTACTGTTACAAACTCAGGTTCTGGTTATAATGTCGGCGATCCTGTAATTATTACTGCTCCCAGATCATCGAGAGCTCCGCAAGCAATAGTTTCAAGTGTTTTTAAAGGTAGCATAGAAAACATAACAATTATTAATGGAGGTGCGGGATTTACTGTTGGTTCACCAATAAGTGCTGGTGGCTTTGGCCCACCGTTTGTTAATATTGATATAAATTCTGTTCTATTAACTTCTTCAAATTCAGCTAATAGTTTTAGAATTTATTCGGATATTATTTCAGATATTGATCCAGCAAATACTTACATAAACACTGGGTCTTATGGACTTAGTGGTCCAACATCTGGTAATTCTAATTCTATTATAAGACATACTTTTTCAAGTACCTCATTTTCAAATATTGGTGAAATTATTGGTGTACAAATAAATTCAACACAAATAAATTTTTCAACGCCTCCAGTTTTAAATGCTCAAGCAGCCAGTGTGTTGATTGCAAATATTGGATCAACATTATCAAATACAACAATTTTTATTGATGGTTTTGGCTCTCTTGGAAAAACGGTAATTCATAACGGCGGCACTGGCTACAATTTACGTGACGAACTTGTTTTTACAAATCCAGCCGGTAGTATTGGTTTAGGTGCTGCAGCTGAAGTTACACAAGTCGCTGCAAATGGAGCTATTCAAAAAATAGAATTTGTGCCAACAAAAATAAATGGTACAGCAAATATTTTTAGTGGAAACACAAGTGTAGTAGGAACAGGAACTTTTTTTGATACAGAACTTTTAGTTGGTGATCAAATAATGGTAAATGGTGAAATAAAATTGGTCGATACGATAACATCAAATGTTTTGTTCAATGTTAACAGTGCTTTTTCTGCAAATTCAACTGGTAAATTTGTTCGTGTTTTTGGAACATTTTTGGTTGGAGGACAACTCTATACACAAAATACTTTGCCAACTGTAAGTGTTACTTCAGCTGGTGGTTCAAATGCAAATGTTCAAGTTGTCGCAATCATGGGTGATGGCGAACAATTCACATCATCTGTAGGTGATCCTTTTGGTGGTATTAAATCAATTTTAATTATTGATTCGGGTGATGGTTTGCGTTCAGTTCCAGAACTAGATTTATCGGATTTTGGTGATGGTTTAGCAACAGCTGAAGCAACTTTAATACCTACGGTTGAAACTTTCGCTGGTCGATTTGAAAATCAAGATGGTATTATTTCTTCTTCATATACAAAATTGCAAGGCAAAGATTATTACATAGATTACTCTTATGTAGTGGCTTCAAGTATTGAATTTAAAAAATATAAACAAGTTTTAAAAGAACTTTTGAGTCCAGCGGGAATGATTGTATATGCGGAAACTAAGCGCCTTAATGAATTGGAACAAAGAAAGGTGCGTGTTATTTCAGAAGTTAATCAAGAAGCCGCATAAATAGAAGATTATGCCCTCATATTCGAGAAAAACATCAAACTATACCGCTGTTAATGGCGACTATTTAATAGGTGACACCTCTGGTGGATCTTTTACAATTACACTGCCAGCTTCACCAACAACTGGCTCTTTTGTTGTTATTGTTGACGGTGATGATTGGACAAACAATAATCTAATTATTAACCGTAATGGTTCAACGATTGAAACTTTTTCTGAAAATTTATTACTTGACCTTAAAGGCGTTAAAGTTGAATTAATTTATGATAGTTCAACTTGGGAAGTTTTTATATCTGATGTTGGATTAGATCCAGAAACTACCGCTTATGCATCTAAAAAAATAAGATTTAATAATGCAGAACAGTTTAAAGAAGCTTTCATTGAAACTGATGCTTCAGTTGGTTATGTTTACATATCTAAACATGTTCCATGGTCTAATGATTCAATTGCATCGTCAATAACAGACACTCTTGCTAATGAAAAATTTATTTGGGATAATATGATTGCTGCCAAAAAAATTATTGGCAACGATTTAGAATTTGTTATACCAAGAGTTGATTGGGAAGCTAATGTTAAATATATACAATTTGATGATACATTAACACAAGAAACTCTTTTGTCATCAAACACTCTTTTTAATGTGTATCCAATGTATGTTTATAATTCTGAAAAAAATGTTTACAAATGTTTATCTAATAATTTGAGTGCAAATTCAACTGTTGAACCTTTAGGATCAAATTTAGGTTCTAAAGGGATTATACAAACAGCTGACGGATATTTGTGGAAATATCTTTATAACATTGAAGCCTCAAATAAATTTATTGCAAATAATTGGTTACCAGCTCCAACATCTATTTCACAATTGGATTATGATGGAAGCGCAAATGCAACAATAGACGGAGAAATTACGACAATTGTCGTAACAAGTCCTGGTGATGGATATTATAATAGTAATATAAATGTAAGTTCATTTTCAACATCATGTACAGTTTTAGTGGTAGATGGTTCAGTTGATATGGCAAATTTAATTTCTTTAAATATGGGTATTTCTGGCAATGGAATTACGCCAACAACATACATAACAGCAATTGATTTGGTTAATAGAAAAATAAATCTTGCTTTTGCAACTATTAGTGCTGCTGGTGGTTCTGGCAATACTCTTACTGTTTCTACAAGAGTTGTTATTGATGGCGATGGTTCTGGTGCTTTAGCGGCAGCTACATTGTCAAGCAACGCAATTCAAAAAATCATATTGACGAGTTATGGTGAAAATTATTCTTATGCTAATGTTGATATTTACGGTACAGCTACTGGCGGCAATGTGGCTGTAGCAAGAACAATTATTGGACCAAAATTTGGCCATGGTTACAATTCCGCTAAAGAACTTGGTGGTCATAACGTAATGATTAATTTAAAAATTGGAGATGGCGATACAACTGAAGGCAATTTAATATCTGCAAATACTTCTTTTAGACAATATGGTCTTCTTCGTAATCCACATAAATACTCTTCGAATTCGCCAGTTTCTTATGCTAACTCAAATAGTATTGTAAATTTAACCACTAGTTTGACATTAATTGCTGGCACAAATTATGATATAAATGAATTTGTTTTTCAAGGATCTTTTAGTGATCCAACATTTAGCGGTATAGTTGAATCGTTTACTGGAAATGTTATCAAGCTTACAAATGTAAAAGGCACTGTTTCAATTGGATCTGTTTTAAAAAGTTCTAATACAAATCCAACAGGCAGAACAATTTCTAGCATTACAAATCCCGAATTTCAAAAATATACTGGTGATATATTATATAATGAAAACATTACACCAATTAGTCGTTCACCAGGTCAAGCTGAAAATATTAGATTCGTTGTTAGATTTTAGAGGAATTCATGGCTCTCAATACTAATTTTAATGTAAATCCATACTTTGATGATTTTGATGAAACAAAAAAGTATCTTCGTTTACTTTTTAAACCAGGTTTTTCGGTTCAAGCTCGCGAGTTAACACAACTCCAAACAATTCTTCAAAATCAAGTTGAACGATTTGGCGATCATGTGTTTAAGAATGGATCTATAGTCACGGGAGGTCAATTCTTTTTACAAAATGCAACTTATCTAAAACTTGATGCTTCCTTTTCGGGCACAGATATAAGTGCAAATAGTTTTATTGGTATGTCAGTGCTTTCAACTGATGAGACAAAGCGTGGTGAAGTTATTAAAGCTTTTGCTGCTGATGAAGGCACCGGCGATCCAATTACTTTGATGGTTAAACAAGTTTATGGGTCTGCATTTACGTCATCTGAAACAATTAAAACAAAAGAAGCATCACCTGTTTTTGCAAATGTTTCATCTTCTGGTGTTGGTACAGGTCAAATATTTTCGGTGAATGAAGGTATTTTTTATTACGATGGTTTTTTCATACAAAATGACGCACAAACTGTAGCTATTTCAAAATATACAAGCACAACAGCTAATGCTCGAGTGGGTTTTGAAGTTACAGAATCCATTGTAACAAATAATTCAGATACCTCATTATTAGATCCGGCTCAAAATGCTTCAAATTATCAAGCACCAGGTTCAGATCGATATAAAATTAATCTTGTATTGGCAACTAGAAGTTTAACTTCTACCGATGACACACAATTTATTGAATTAGCGGTGGTTGAAAATGGTTTAATTATTCGTGAAAACAAATATCCAATTTATTCTGTGCTTGAAGACACGCTAGCTCGTAGAACATACGATGAATCTGGCAATTATACAATTCGTGATTTTAGAATTTCATTAGACACAAAAACTTCAAATACAGCACAAACTGATATTACTTTATCACCAGGTAAAGCATACGTTTATGGATATGAATTTGAAACTAATGGGCCTACAACTATAGTAATCGATAAACCAAGAACAACTGAAAATGTAGAAAATAAAAGAATTACTGCTGATTATGGTAATTTTGTTTTTACCACAAATCATTTTGGTTCTTTTCCAATTAATAGCTTGCAAACTGTTGATATACATTGTGTTAATGTTGTCTCAATTAATACATCATCTACTGCATCGATTTCTAATACAAAAATTGGTACGCTTCGTGTTAAATCAATTGCATTTGAATCTGCTGCAAATACTTCAAATGCAAACACATATATTTTCAAAGATTTTGTTTTTGATGTAAATGTTGCTTCAATTACGGGTACAGTTAGGTCTGCCACTTCTTCAACTGTAGTTATTGCAAATACTACAGCTGGCCAAGTATTTTCTACGGTAGATGATGCTTACACTGGCGCTAAACTAAGAATTACAAGCGGTGCTGGTTCAGATGAGACGCCAAAAATAATTACAGATTTTGTTGGTTCTACACAAACAATTACTGTAAGTCCTGCTTTCACTACAACACCAAATAATTCATCGGCATTTTCAATTGATTTTGAATTTAATGATGCTGAATCTTTAGCAAACTTCAGCACAACAACTAAAGTTGCTGCTGCGGACATTTCTAGTCGTTCAAAAGATTTAGCCACAACACATGAAGATGTTTTCTTATCAGATTCAGCATTTGAGCCACTAATCTTTAAACTTGGTGAAGAATATGTAGCTCAAAACACAATTACTGATTTTTCTTTTTCATACCGTAGATTGTATGCCTCTCAAGCTTTTACAGCAAATGATTCGCCAGCTTTATCTCTAGGAACTGGAGAAGCAATTACTGCGGCAGCTTCAACTTCTGCTAAAGCAGAAAATTATTATGTTGTTGTGACAGCTGCAGGCACTTCAGGTTATTTGGTTGGCCAAGTTATTCCTGCTGATAAGTTCACAGTTAGCACTGGTACAAATAAAATTACAGTTACAAATGGTCAAAACATGACCGCTAATATCATTGCTACAATTGATGTTTCATCTGCTTCTAAGAAACAGAAAACTTATGTAGCGGCAAATACCACAATTCAAACTTCTGGTAGTGTTGATGTATTTGGTAACTCAGCTGTTTTGATTTTCCCTTCAAATGGCCAATGTCATATTGCTAATACTTTTGTAAAGAAAATACCTAATGAAGTTCAATCATTGTTTATGTCGGACATCATTGAAATTACAAATATTCTTGATTTTGGTAGTAATGTTATTTCGGTAGCAAATTCAACATCAGCTTCAAATGTAACAACAAAATACACATTTGATAATGGTCAAAAAGACTCTTTTTATGACCACTCGTTTATTAAATTAAAACCTGGTCAAACAGCACCCTCTGGTAATATTGTTATATTTTTTAACAGATTTACGTCTTCTGGTCCAGGATTTTTTACAGTTGATTCATATTCAGATATTGATTATGGTGATATTCCATTATATGCTTCACCTACAAATAATTCTCTCTACAATTTAAGAGATTGTTTGGATTTTAGAGCCGTTCGATCTGATGCTACAGCTTCTGGTGGTAGTGCTGTTGTTTTTGATGTAACTTCTGCGACAACTGGTCCTAAAATTCCTGAAAATGGTTCTGATATTATTCTTGATTATCAGTATTATTTGCCAAGAATTGATAAGGTTGTGTTGGACAAAACAAGAAAATTTGAGGTGGTTAAAGGTATTCCATCTTTAGATCCCATACCACCAAATGACACTTCTACAGGAATGACTTTATTCATTTTAAGTTATTCTCCATATCTGTCTGACGTAAAAGATGTAAATGTACAACAAATAAATCATCGCCGTTATACAATGCGTGATATTGGCCAATTAGAGGCTAGAATTGAAAATCTTGAATATTATACTTCATTAAGCTTATTAGAACAAGAAGCACTTGGTAAACAAGATTTAACAATTTTAGATAGTCAAAATGTTGAAAGATTTAAAAATGGTATTATTGTAGATTCTTTTAAAGGACACTCTGTAGCTGATGTTACAAATGCCGACTATGCGGCGTCTATTGATACCATCAATAAAGAATTAAGACCGTCTTTTACACTTACACCACATTCTTTAAACTTTGATTCTGCCAATTCTAGTAATTTTACAAGAACTGGTTCTTTGGTGACCGCCAATGCAACATCATCTTTATTAGTTGATCAAAATAAAGCATCAAAAGCAATCAATGTTAATCCATTTAATGTGATTAACTATTTGGGTAAAATAAAATTAAGCCCGCCTTCTGATATTTGGGTTGACGAAAATCACCGATCTGATGTTCTTATAAATTTAGGTGGTGATCGTGATGCGTGGCAATTTATTACAGATAGACTTCCAGTTTCGCTAGAATGGAATTCTTGGCAAACAATTTGGACAGGAGTAGATGTAAATACGGCTGAAGCTTGGCAAGGCCGAGATTTAGTTGAAACTACAACTACAACCATAACACAATCTCAAACAAGAAGTGGTATTGTTTCAAGAGTTGTGCCTCAAACAATTACACAATCTATTGGTGATCGTGTAGTAGATGTTTCAATTGTACCATTTATGAGAAGTATTAATGTTCTTTTTGTGGGTACAGACTTTAAACCAAATACAACATTGTATCCATTCTTTAATGAAACTTCAGTTGAAAATAATGTTGGTGATCGTGTAAACAAATATCACTTGACAACTAATAATATTGCATTTAATGTTAATTACAGTAATCCAGAAGTTGTTAATATTAGAGATAAAAGTGCTGGCGTTAATGTAGCAAATGCTGTAGTTGTGCTTACATCAAACAATATTGTTTATGTAACCAACATGGCCATCAATACGGCATTTAACTTTGCTAGCGCCAATGCTGCAAACCTACAATTAGTTGGTCAACAAACTGGTTTAACATACAATGTAGCAACATATGAACACAATGGTGGCACTATTAACGCTGCAACATCAAGTAGTGTAACACTTCGTATTGATGCTGAAAACGCAAGTAATCAAAATACAATTAATGGTTCTATTATTTTTATTACACAAGGAACTGGTGCTGGCCAAAATGCTACAATTTCCACATACAATGTTTCTACAAGAGTTGCAAATATTTCTGGCACTTGGACAACAACACCAGATACAACATCACATTATGGTATTGGAAGATTAACTTCTGATGCTGCAGGCTCAGTTGCTGGTATTTTTAGTATTCCAAGTGGCACATTCCGTGTTGGTGAAAAACAATTTAGATTAACTGATACTAGCTCTGGTGACATTCCAAGTTCATCTACAAATGGCGATACATCATTCTTTGCTCAAGGTTTGTTACAAACCAAAGAGGAAATTGTTCTTTCAACTATTTCTCCAACAATACAAAGAACTGCTGTAAGTGATAATCGTGTGCTTACAAATCAAGGAAATATTTCAAGAGTTGTACAAACATTACCGCCAATTAATTGGGCGGATCCATTATCTCAAACATTTTTAATTAGTCCATTGCAATACCCGCAAGGTATTTTCTTGTCTAAAATAAGACTTTGCTTTAAGACAAAAGATGATACAATACCTATAACATTACAACTTCGTCCAACAGTTAATGGGTTTCCGTCAAGTTCTGTTGTATATCCATTTTCAACTGTTTCGTTAACACCAGATAGAGTTAAAACTTCAGCAAGTCCAAGTATGTCAGACTCAAGTAAGTTTACTGAGTTTGTGTTTGATTCACCTGTGTATTTACAACCAGGCGAACATTCATTTGTTATTCTTGCTAATTCAAATAAGTATGAATTGTATGTTGCAGAGGTTGGCAAACTAGATATTGTGGCTGGCCGTCAAATTTCTGAACAAGCATACGGCGGATCTTTATTCTTATCACAAAACGGATCAACATGGACTGCCGATCAAACTTTAGATATGATGTTTCAATTATATCGCAGTAGTTTTAGCACAAGTGCAACAACAGCACAGTTTCATGTAACAACACCATCAACAGTTATACCATATGATGTTATATGTTTAATTACGTCAGATATAACAGTTGCCAATACATCTTTATCTTATCAGTTTAATTCTGAAAAGGCTGATGGTTCTGGTTTTGCAGGTCTAACATCAATAACACCATTGAAAAATTTAGAAATTTATGATGGCATTGGTAGAAAATTAAGCAATACTGGAAATGCAACAACTAGCACAAGTAACACATTTACTCTTGTTGGTTCAATGTCTTCTTTAAGTAATGATGTTTCGCCGATAATTGATGTATCTCGTATGGCAATTTTGACAATTGAAAATGAAATCAATAATCTTGGCCTTGCTAACTCTGATATTGTTGTTTCTAATGTTGGTTCTGGTTATGCAAATTCAACTGATGTAACAGTAACTATTTCTGGTGGCGGTGGTTCAGGTGCAACTGCTGTAGCAAATGTTGTGTCTAACACAGTTAATGCGGTTTACATTACAAATGCAGGTTCTGGTTATACAAGTTCACCAACAATTACATTAACAGTTGGTGCTGGTGGCGGATCTGGTGCTATTGTGACTTATAATGGTGAAACTGAAAAATCTGGTGGTAATGCAACTGCTCGTTATCAAACTCGCCGTGTTACACTTGCAGATGGATTTGATTCTGGCGATTTGCGTGTTTATTTAACTGCAAATAAACCATCAGGCACAAATATTCATGTGTATTATAAAATTCTTTCTGCATCTGATCCAGATATATTTAATAATAAGAGTTTTCAACTAATGGCAGAACTTGGTAATTCTAACTTTGTTTCATTAAATGAAAATGATTTCAGAGAGTTAACATTTGCGCCTGGTATTAACGGAATTGCAAACAATTCAGTTTCATACACATCCGCAGGAACAGCATTTACAACGTTTAGAACTTTTGCAATTAAAATTGTTATGTCTAGTTCTAGCACTGGTATTGTTCCACGAATTGCTGATATGAGAGCAATTGCATTACCAGCAGGATAGCATGAAACAAGTTAAAATAACAGACACTTCTTTTGTAAGAGATATTCATTCAAAAGCAATTCTAAATACTGACAGAAAAGGTTTAAATGAATATCTAATAAAAAGAGATATAGCAAAAAAGCAACAAAGTGAGAAAATTGAAACAAAAGAACGCCTGAATAGGTTAGAACAAGATATACAACAAATTAAAGAATTACTTCTAAAAATGAGTCAATAAATGGCAATTAATCAATTAAGCACAGCTAATACCTTTGAACAGTGGTTAATCGCCACTCAGTCACTCATTGCATTTGCTAATTCACTTACAGATGCTGCGCCCGGTAGCTCATTTACTGCGAACACATCAGAATACATCATTACTGGTAATTTGACGGTTGGTAATACAGTTACTTGTGTTACAATGAATACAGATGTAATTATTTTTGATGATGGCACTAGATTATCCTCAAATGTTCAAATTGTAAACGCATATGCACATTCTAACGCAGCATTTGATAAAGCCAATTCAGCCAATGTTTTAGCACAATCTGCGTTTAATACAGCAAATAATGGAATCATATTTACACAAGCTGTATATGATTATGCTAATGGCATTACTGCTGGTATAAGCAGCTCGTTAAATGTTTTAAATTCAAACACTGCTACAATAGGTAACTTGCATATTACTAAAACTTTGACAGAAGCGGTTACAAATACAGGCTCAGTATCTACAAATACAGCTAATATTAATTTAGCATTGACAAACGTTTTTGACATAACTTTAGCAAATAATGTAACTTTTACTTTTATAAATCCACCAGCAGCTGGTATAACTAAAAGTTGCACTATAGTTTTAAGACAAGATGCAACTGGTAACAGAACCGCGACTTTTGCTAATACTAAATATACAGATGGAGTACAGCCAGTTCTTTCAACTGGCGCAAATCAAATTGATGTTTTATCATTCTTTACATTTGATGGTGGAACAAATTATTTTGGAACATTTGCTATGGCCAATGTAGCTTAAGGAGGGTTAAAAAATGGCTTTAACAAAAATTGTTGACTGTTACCTTTATTGTGGTTTTACCGAAGATGCTCAAGCTTGCTTTGATTTTAAAAAATGGCTTGAAGATAACAATGTTGATTTTCAACTTTTATTTTACGCAGATAATTCACAACACAAAGGGGTATTTGATGCATTAAATAGTTGGTGGCCTGATCTTGAATCAGAAAATAAACTAAGTAAATTTCCTATTTTTGTTTATACTGAGATTCACGATGATTTAACACCAGCCAAATATCCTCGTAAATTTTTTAAATCAACTGCTGAAATTCAAACTTCAAATTTTTTAACCCAATATCAATTGGGAAGATAACAAATGCCTTTAGCTGCTAGATTACGCAGGGCATTAGCACCAGCTGGATCTGCCACTTTTAATAGCAGTGGTAATTATCAAATACCACTTGGCGTTAGACGAGTTAATATTTCTGGCCGTGCCGGCATAGGAAGTCCAGGCAGCGCTGGAAATCCAGGAACAGCTGGAAATCCGGGAACAGCTGGAAATCCAGGTGCAATTGGTAATCCTGGTAATCCTGGTAATAATGGTCCTGGCGGCGCTGGCGGCCCTGGCGGCTCAGGTGGCCCAGCTGGTAATCCTGGTAATTCTGGTACATCTGGTCAACCCGGTAATCCAGGAAATTATGGATTGAAAGGTGCAGGTGGCGCAGGAGGTGCTTCCGGTGCTGGTAATAAAGGCACTGATGGTACTAAGGGCACCAAAGGTAATGATGGTACTAATGGCGCTGGCGGCACAGCAGGTACAGGCGGCGCAAAGGGCCTTAAAGGTACTGATGGTAATCCTGGCAATCCTGGTTCTAAAGGCAATGATGGTAATAATGGCACCGCCGGCAACGCAGGTGCTGCAGGCGGCGGTGGCTTGGGCGGCCCAGCAGGCGGTGTAGGCCCTCTTGCGTTTAATACTTTTATATCTTCTCCTGGCCAGATCGAATCGATCAATGGTGAATCTGGCGGTTCAGGAACAGCAGGCTCAGCTGGGACAGGCGGCAATGGCGGCTCAGGCGGCGGCGGCGATGCTACGTTTAATTTGGATGGATTTAATGCTCAAGGATATAACGCAGGCGGCGGCGATGGTGGTGTAGGTGGCAATAGTGGTGGCCCAGGTGGCGGTGGTGGTGCTGGTGCTGGTGGTAACCCTGGTGGCGCTGGTAATTCTGGTAATAATGGTATTGGTGCTAATTTTGGTGCTCCTGGCATTCCTGGCGGCGATGGCGGTGATGGCGCTAATGGCAATCCTGGTGAAGATGGCAATCCTGGTGAAGATGGCACCGGCGGCGGCCCAGGATCACCTGGAAGTCCTGGCGGTGAGGGCTCTAATGGCAGTTCAGGTAATCCTGGTGATGCTGGCACTCCTGGTAATGCTGGCAATCCCGGTAATGCTGGCAATCCTGGCAATCCTGGCAGTCCTGGCACATCTGGCAGTGCTGGTACATCCGGCAATCCAGGTGCTGCGGGTAATCCAGGTGCTGCGGGTAATCCAGGTGCTGCGGGCACCTCTGGTGCCATTGGTGCTGCAGGTAACTCTTCATCTTTTGGTACTTTAGCAACATTTACTGGTATCACAAGTCCCGCTGGTAATGCTGGTAGTGCTGGTACTGGTGGTAGTGCTGGTACTGGTGGAACAGGTGGCTCTGGCGGCACTGGAGGTTCAGCTGGCAATCCAGGAAATATTGGTTCAGTTGGTAATACTGGAGAACCTGGTAACGCTGGCGCTGGCGGTGCTGGTGGAACCGGTGGTCCCGGTGGTAATGCGGGTAATCCTGGTAATCCTGGTAATCCTGGTACAGCTGGCGGTTCTGGGACTGCTGGCAAGGGCGGCAACAAGGGACTCAAAGGTAATGGCGGCACGGCTGGCAATCCTGGTACACAAGGTACAGGTACTAAAGGTAATCCTGGTAATAATGGCGTCGGCGGACCAGGCGGTGCATCCGGACCAGGCGGCGCTGCTGGCACTGCTGGCACTGCTGGCACTGCTGGCAATCCAGGAGGCTCTGGCGGTGGCGGCGGCGGTTTTGAAAATATATCCAATCTTTTTTATTCAGCTAGTCCTTTTAATGTTACGTTGTTGACTGCGGCTAACGCCGGAAATCCAGGAACAGGAACAGGATCTAATGGAGCAGGTGGCCCCGTTGATACACCTGGTGGTTCTGGTAGTGCTGGTACTGGTGGCACTGGTGGTGAATCTGGCACTGGTGCCAGTAATGCTCCTAACTCTTGGCCAGGCCAGGATGCTCCTAACTCTTGGCCTGGCAAGGCTGGCGAAGATGGCAATGATGGTGTCGGTGTCCCTGGTGAACCTGGTACCGGTGCTAATTTTGGCAATCCAGGCACTGATGGCGGTCCTGGGACTGCTGGTTCAGGTGGTCTACCTGGCGACTCTGGCAATCCCGGTACAGATGGTTTTGGCGGTAATCCTGGAAATTCTGGCAATTCAGGATCACCAGGAGGTGCCGGAACAATTGGTTTATCTGGTAATCCTGGTGCTTCAGGTAATCCTGGCACCGGAGCTACCTCTGGTACAGCTGGTAATCCGGGAACAGCTGGTAATCCAGGAACAGCTGGTAATTTGGGAACGGCAGGAAATCCAGGAACTGCTCTTACTCCTCCGACCGGAAATAGTAATGTCAATGTAACATCTCGAGCAACATACGGCGTAACTGTAGGAACAGGAACATCACCCGGTTTTGTAACAGTATCTTGGAATAGACAATAAATATGGCTAATTATATTTTTGCTCCAATGGCAACATTTGGAGTTTCTGAACATCCTTTTGTCACTTGGAACGATGCGCTTAATGATGATGAAATTAATAAACTAGTAGACTATTGTAATACTTTAAAATTTCAAAAAGCAACAGTTGGCATGGGTGAAGAGACTGCAACTGTGACAAAAATAAGAGAATCTAAAGTTGCATGGATTGACAATACACATGAAAGTAGATGGATTTATGACAGACTAGCATATGTTGCAAGAGGACTAAACGGTCAATTTTATAAATTTGATTTGTATGGTTTTTCAGAACATATGCAATTTACAGTATATGAAGAAGACTCTGGTGGACATTATACTTGGCATATAGATTCTGGAGGCGGTAGTCATTCAACTCCTCCAAGAAAACTATCTTTAGTATTACAACTATCTGATCCTTCTGAATATGAAGGCGGTGATTTAGAAATTTTTACTTCTTCTGAACCAACCAAAATTGATAAAAAAAAAGGCTTAATTGCTGCATTTCCAAGTTATACATTACATCGTGTAACTCCAATAACAAAAGGAACTCGCAGAAGTTTAGTCGTTTGGGTAACAGGACCAGCTTTTAAATGAAAAAAACAACATATGAAAATTTTGTTGGCGTTTACGACAACTACTTTAGTGAAGAATTTTGTGATAACTTAATTGAACATTTTGAATGGTGTCAAAGAAGTAATAAAACATATTCTCGGTCAGAAAAAGAAAATATTAAAAAAGACGAATCTACAAATTTAAATCCAAATAGTATTCAAGAAATTGAATATGCACATCCAAATGTTTCAAATTACATAACTGAGTTTAATAATGTTTTTTGGGATGAATGTTATGCAGATTATTTAAAAAATTATAGTACATTGTCTAGTTATGATTTGCATACAATTTATTCTTATAAAGTACAAAAAACAGTTCCATCTGGCGGATATCATATTTGGCACTGTGAAGACGGATCAAAATTGTTTTCACGCCGAGTTGGCGTCTATATTTTATATTTAAATGATGTTGAAGAAGGTGGTGAAACGGAGTTTTTATATTTTTCTAAACGAATTTCAGCTAAAAAAGGAAGACTGATTGTTTTTCCTCCTAATTTTCCATGGACACACAGAGGTAATCCTCCGTTGTCTGGCGTAAAATATATTATGACAGGTTGGACTGAATTTAATTAAAAAAATATAAATAAGTATTAATGCCGAGTTCTAGAAGGAGCGAAGATGGCAATTCAAATAAACGGAACCACTGTTGTTGATGACAGTAGAGTCCTTCAAAATTTAGGCTCTGCACTTACCGTAGCAAACGGTGGCTCTGGAGCAACTACCCTGACTGGTGTTCTTAAGGGCAATGGCACTTCTGCTTTTACAGCAGCAACTGCTGGCACAGACTATGTGGCTCCGGCAACTGCCACGACATTTACGGCAACTCAAACTTTCTCAGGTTCTACAAGCGTCTTGGCCGCTGCTTTGTCAAACGCCGGGGAGGTTGTTACTTTTTCTGCCATCGCTGCCACAGGCACAATCAACTACGATGTGACCACCCAATCGGTGCTGTATTACACCTCCAACGCATCGGCCAACTGGACGGTGAACTTCCGCGCATCTAGCGGCACGAGTTTGAATTCGGCAATGTCCACCGGGCAGAGCGTCACAGCGGCGTTCTTGGTAACTAACGGGGGCACTGCTTACTACAACAGCACCGTACAAGTTGACGGGACAACCATCACTCCTAAATGGCAAGGAGGAACTGCTCCAACCAGCGGTAACGCGAGTAGCGTAGACATCTACTCCTACACGATAATCAAAACAGCCAACGCCACATTTTCGGTGTTTGTCTCGCAAACCAGATTTGCATAAGGAAGCAACAATGCCTTTGCTTGGAACACGTGGAGCGGCTTCTGCACGAGGGTTTGGGTTTGCAGGAATTGGTCGCCCGGGCGCTCCAACTATTGGAACCGCAACAGCGACGGGCACATCGACTGCGACGGTTTCGTTCACAGCGCCCGCATTTAATGGCGGTTCGCCGATTACTGGATATACGGCTGTTTCCTCTCCCGGAGGAATCACGGGAACTGTGTTTGGCGCGGGCTCAAACACAATTACAGTCTCCGGGCTCAACGCCGGCACGACCTACACATTCACCGTGTTTGCAACGAATGCGTTGGGCAACGGTCCATCAAGCGCCTCTAGCAACAGCATCACGACGCAAGTCCCGTCTGGTTCCTCAACCTATACGTCCGCTGGCGTGTTCTCTTGGACTGCTCCGGCCGGCGTGACAAGCGTTTCTGTTGTTTGTATCGGTGGCGGCGCTCACGCTCGCGGACCGGGATACGGACGCGGCGGCGACCTATCATACGCAAACAACATTGCAGTCACACCCGGAGCTACCTACTCGGTACAGGTTGGTCAGCCTTCCTATGGGTTCTCAAGTACAAGTGATTACGAAAACTCATACTTCAGTTGGTGTTATGCGCGGGGTGGTGGGCAAAGCGTCGGCAACATCAGGGATGGCGGTGGGGATGGTGGGGGCGCAACGGGGTCGTGGGGCGGTGGGTCAGGCGCTGGCGGCTATACCGGGAACGGCGGTTTAGGGGGGCGTTACTATGGTGAAAACGGCACTGCAGGATCGGGCGGCGCAGGTGGTGGCGGTGGTGGTCAAAGCGGTACAAGCGAGCCAGAAGGCGGCGGCGGCGGTGGCGGTGTCAACGTTTACGGGCTAGGAACGTCTGGCGCAGGCGGCGCTTTTGGTACGGGTGGATGGGGTTCCCCACCGGGAGGCACAGGCGGTGGCGGCGGTTCCTCCGGCGGCTCTGGTCAAACTGGCTACTCCACTCCGGAGGAGTCGGGCTACACAAGAACAGAGGGGGGAATGGGCGGCAGCTATGGCGGTGGCGGTGGCGCTACAAATGAAGATGGTGGAAACGCATATTCGGGTGCTGTTCGCATCATTTGGCCCGGCACAACCCGTCAGTTCCCTTCGACCAATACATAGGAGATTAACAAATGACAATGTTTATTAAGCTGAAAGACGGAAAACCAACAGACCATCCCCTGATCGAGCAAAACTTCAAAGAGCTTTTCCCAAATATCCAATACCCTGCTTACTACACTCCTGAGTTCGTTGAAGCTCTTGGGTTTGGGCTTTGGGATTTTTCTAATAAGCCTCAGTTGGGCCGTTATCAAAAAGCTGTCGAAGTAGCGCCGGTAAAAAATGCGTCTGGTATTTGGCGACAGACTTTTGAAATTGTTGAAATGTCTGAGGAAGAACAAGCCGAAACAGACAAACTTAAAGCTGACGAAGTTCGCCATCGTCGTTCTTTTAAGCTGGCGCAGTCGGATTGGACTCGACTTGACGACGCCCCGTTGACTAATGAGCAAAAATTAAAGTGGGCTACTTATCGCCAAGCCCTGCGCGATGTCCCGCAGCAAGCCGAGTTTCCCTGGAACACACAGTGGCCCGTGAAGCCATGATTAAAAAAATATTAATAAGTATTAATGCCAAGTTTTAGGAGAAACAAAAATGGCAATTAAAGTAAACGGAACTATCGTCATCAATGATAG
>Ga0194115_10002305_pt1 | contig 22884 bp, 21 predicted proteins | sample TA2MahsurfametaG_3_FD_148656 | JGI IMG/M metagenome (GOLD analysis project Ga0194115, IMG submission 148656) | Freshwater microbial communities from Lake Tanganyika, Tanzania - TA2015002 Mahale S4 surface | ecosystem: Environmental > Aquatic > Freshwater > Lake | place: Tanzania: Lake... | reverse complement strand
ATCTCGGTCCACGGTTCGACAGCAATTCGCCGTATGGCGATCTGACAACGATGACTGTTTAGAATTTGGGAGTTCCAGCAGTCGATCCCACACTAACAAAGCAGTCAGAGGTCTCGGCATTTACAGCATAAGGACCGGGATCCTCCACGGGTATGTCTCGAGCTAGATTGAAATCAACTGTCCTACGAATTGCAAGTACGACAGTCCTGTTGCACGTTGTCATCCTTACGTTTTGTGGTCAATTTCTCGAAACGAACGACACGTTTCCATCCTCGGCGTCGCATGTGGATAACCAACTGCATTATCAATCGATCCTCGCTTCGTCAGATTGTGCCTTGGAAACTCATACCGTGAATGGGACCAACTTTTCTGAACGGTGGCCGACTCATAGTCCGGATATCTGGAAAGATGATCAACCCAAAACCAACTTTACTCCTGTTTGGCAACCGTCAAACTTGTCTCAGATTTGTTCCAGCCATGGCGGGATAAAGACGATTGTTCGTTTACCTCCTCTTTATGGTAGCAAGGATCGACCGACGGGATTACGTGTCGTTATGTTGGGGGATAGTATCATGCGATACCATTTTCTCATGTTGGTCCATTATCTGCACACGGGGGGATGGGTCCATGATACGATGAAGCCAAATATTGTGAACGAAAGGACCTTCAAACATATGGGAGGCTGGTCAGCCTTTCATAGAGAGTTGAGATCATACTTCGGACCCGATTCCTTCCTTTGCGATTGTTTCCGCTGTAATGCTACTGACTTCTGGAAGGTTACGATACTGTCCTTAGTGGAAAATGAACACTATCGTGACCGGGGCTGTCATGACAACTTTATAAGCTTCTTTTCGAAATTTGGTGACCTTGGCTTTCGGGGGTACTACGATGCTTCGGATATAAGTCGTTGGTTTCAGACTTCAACTGAAAGCAGTAGAACCATGGTTAATATATCAGATGATGCCTACGAACAAGCGAACTTCAGATGGCGGTACCGTGGATATGGGCCATTTTTGAGAAATATCGTCGGTAAGATGGAGCCACGTCCTCGATTTGTTGTCATTAACGAGGGATTATGGACAGATAAGGACCTATCCAATGAAGCCTCTCTACGAGAGATTCGTGACATAATCCGCGACCTTGGAATGATAAGTATCTACAAAACGACGACGAAGGATATCAAAGAAAAAGAACCGGGCCTCTTACCACATGACGAAATGTGTTGTAAGATTTTCGACCATTGTCTTCGAATGGACTGGACAGCTTGTGTCGATAAGAAGGAATACTGGGACGCGGTACATTTCAAAGCGCATGTTAATCTACGGTCGAGTGAGATGCTGCTTGACCTTCTTCAAGATCTGCGATATGGTTTGCTATGATCTTGGATTACGTTAGAGAGAAGTACCCGAACGGCGCCCCTAGCGGTTGTGTCGCCACTGGCTCGTTGGGGAAATAGACCACGCAATATATATCTCAGCCCTCAGGTCGATATCATTATCAGGCACGGCGTTGGTCTTCCTCTGCTCCATTGGCAAACGTCCAATTTGATCTACGAGGAATGGTTGGACGAGAAGATGCGGCGTGTTCACTAATGAAGGGTTGGACGCTGCGCTAGATACTTGTTGCACTGAGCAAGCTCCCCAGAAAACATATTAGCTGTCAAGTTCCTGGAATTGGTCCATAGCTTACAGTTGACCCCGCGTCACTAACGTATCGGTCATCTGGATGGAGGGATCATCGATCGCTTGCGATAGAAGAGACCTGACCATGGAGATCCCCCATCCATCATCTCGTCCTTGCCTACAAGGAAAGGGGAAATGATGATGATACCTTCGACAATCGCTTTAACATTCATTTCGTCACGCACCCGATGACCAGGTTTCAATCTTCCCTTCGGTCTCGCGATGAATCGTCCACTTAGGTCCCGATCGGGACCAGTCTCTCCCAAACGATGATACCGTACATACGTATATCATCACAGATCTACTGCCCATCGATCCAGGGAGAAATAATCCTTAATCTTGTCGTATAGGTCTTGATCTAGACGAGACATATCTCGTAGTGTCCCAACAGCCGTAGGGCTTAACTCATGAGGTGCGACAGATTCATTTTTCGTTTGACGAGAGACCTGTCTAGATGGGAAGGATAAAGTAGACGCGGGGAGACTCCCAAGTACCTTTCGAAGTAACGGTAGGGTAGTTCCATCCAATTGTTCGGTAGTTCCTACCCAATCCATCTGTTTGATGAGGGCGTCGTAGACGGATAGACATTCCTCTTCGGTTGGTATCGCCTTCGATGATGATGGAAGACGTAGTGACATTTCTCCTCGTGAAAGGAATTGACATTGTGGATTATACAAATTCAATTCGACAAGGTTAGATTCATTCGGTTCAACCTGTCGAAAATATGGATTCGGTCCTCGTTGGACATAAAAGAAATTAAAGTAGGAGATTGCAAAGGCCATTGGTTCCCGTAAAATACTGAAAGTAAAGATTGGAATATTATGCTGATGAGCCATATCACGGTATGTTTGAATAGTATCCATCAGTTCTAATAAATTTGGAGAATCCCGACCATGAATTTCTAAAAAGAAGGTCTTTCGTCGGGATTGTTGTGATGATTCGTTTCGATTTGACGGTGACGGCGAAGTTAAATACTTCATCGCCTTGATGTTCGCTTGGTTGAAGAGTTTTCGTCCCGAAACAAAGTGATATTCGACAAGTAGGTCTGACTTCGTCATCATGGCATCACGGATGGTTGTCCCACCCGTTTTAGGAACATGTAGAAACAAAATAAATCCACCATCCGAATGCATTTTCGGGATGGATCTTTTTCCGTTTGCATCGTCATGAAACGTAGAATTCTTACTAGTCCTCGTCGTCATCATCATCATCGTACTATCAGAGGATGTCGGTGTTGACTTTAACAGTACCACATCCTCGTGAAGTAGTAACGACCACTCGAACACCCTGGCAACGGCAAGGAATAGAAGGATTCCACCGATCGAAAGGATTACTTTGAATGTACGAATGCTCCTTGTCCTTCGCTTCATCAGGATATTCGTCAGCACCTGATACAGCCCTGGGGAGTATATGCCTTTTTCATCACATGCTTGTATCATGGTCAATCATGTGCACAAGTGTCATAGTCACCGTCGACTTCGGTTAGTGATGAGAAACCTGTTGGCTTGCTACTACAGGAAGGGTCATTTTGACCGCACAAATTGACGGTAAACGACCGCACTACCGTATGTATCGTACTACGATACGGTAGGTCAACCATAGTCGTCCGGTCGGGAGTCGGTCGGGAGTCGACTCTGTCGATCGATGATTAGAGCGCCTGGTCAACAACCTGATGGGGAGGGATTCGACGATAATTCGCCATGCGTACAGGGCCACGACCATAACAATGACTCGTTTCCTCCAAAGAAATGATGTGATGCAATTTACGCCTTTGGTGTGTTGGATGGAGGGAGTACGGTATTGGCGTATCTTAACTCACAGTCACACGAAAGCCCTTTACCACCGCACCACCATCACATATCCTCACTTTCAGGATATATGTGTCAAGGTAGATTGAAATCATCTGCCTCAATAGTTGCAGTTACGTTGGTCACGTTGTGTATCGTCTTCCTTAGCTACGATGAGAGATTTCTTGAAATGCAATACGGATCGATGTCCTCAACATCTCACCTTGGGGGGAATCGGACACACCACCCAGAAGAAGAAGAACCTCCCGAATCCTGTGCCTTGGAGATTCAAACGGTGCATGGGACTGACTTTTTTGAGCGATGGCCAAATTATAGTCCAGATATATGGAACGATGACCAGCCCAACATAACAGATACTCCTCCTTGGCCGTCCAACCTGTCCGAGATTTGTGCGAACCACGGTGACTTCGAAGCGATTCTTCGTGTACCTCCTCTATATAACAGCAGGGATCGTCCTACCGGACTTCGTATCGTCATGTTGGGGGATAGTATCATGCGATATCATTTCATCATGCTAATACATTATCTACATACCGGGGAATGGATCCATAAATCGATGGTCCCTAACCTTTTGAATGAAAAGACATTTGCAGAGATCGGATGGCTTGCATTTTATGGAGAGCTGAGATCATACTTCGAACCTGAGCATTTCCTCTGTGATTGTTTCCGACGTGATGAATCGTGGACGGTGACGTTGTTGGACAATGAACACTATCGTGATCAGGGTTGTCATGACAACTCGATAAGTTTCTTTTCGAAATTTGGTAACCTTGGCTTTCGTGGGTATCATAATGCGTCAGATATAAACAGTTGGTTTCAAAATGCCAACGAAGGCAATGGGACCAACAACGTAGATATCCCAGATGACGTTTATGTACAGGGGAACTTCCGATGGACGTACTATGGATACGAGGAATTTTTACGGAACATTGTTGATAAGATGGAGCCACGTCCTCGATTGGTTGTCATCAACGAGGGAATCTGGACACCCGATAACTTATCCGACGAAGCCACTGTCCGAAAAATTCGTGATACAATACGTGACATGGGAATGATAAGTATATACAAAACGACGACGAAGTTTGTCGACGATAAGGAGTCAGGCCTTTTCCCCCATGACGAAATGTGTTGTAGGATTTTTGACCATTGTCTTCGAATGGACTGGACAGCTTGTGTCGATGAGACGGAATATTTGGACGCCGTACATTTCAATGTCTCTGTGAATCTACGATCGAGTGAGATGTTGCTTGACGTTCTTGTTAATATCGACGATGTTTCTCTTCTTACATCTTCGGAATCTCCCAGTGACGATCAGACAGACCAACAGGAGCTTCATCAATCGACTATCGCTCCTGATTGTTCCTTGGAGACTCAAACGGTGCATGGGACCGACTTTTTCGAGCGATGGCCGAATTATGGTCCGGATATATGGAACGATGATCAGCCCAACATAACAGGTACTCCCGCTTGGCCCTCCAACCTCTCACAAATTTGTGCTGCCCAAGGTGACCTGGAAGCGATTGTCCGCTTACCACCCCTGTACAGCAGCAAGGATCGTCCCACGGGATTGCGTATCGTCATGCTGGGGGATAGCATCATGCGATACCACTTCCTCATGCTGGTACACTATCTGCACACGGGTCAATGGATCCATGATTCAATGGTTCCCAACATCTTGAACGAAACGGCGTTCGGAAGCTGGCCGGCGTTCTATACAGAGTTGAGATCCTACTTTCAACCCAAGCACTTCCTCTGTGATTGCTTCCGGGGTAATGATCCTGATGTTTGGAAGGCTACGCTGTTGGACAATGAACACTACCGTGACCAAGGATGTCATGACAACTCCATAAGCTTCTTTTCGAAATTCGGCGACTTTGGCTTTCGCGGTTCTCATAATGTTTCGGATAATAACAGTTGGTTTCGGAACGCAGCTGAAGGCAACGGGACCAACAACGAGAATATCCTAGATGAAGTTTACGAACAAGGGGACTTCACATGGTTGTACTTTGAATACGAAGAATTCTTGCGGAATATTGTAGACAAGATGGATCCGCGTCCTCGATTGGTCGTCATTAACGAGGGAATCTGGACATCCGATAACTTGTCCGACGAAGCCACGGTACGAGAGATCCGTGACACGATACGCGACTTGGGAATGATAAGTGTCTACAAGACGACCACGAAGTTTATCAACGATAAGGAACCAGGCCTTGCACCCCATGATGAAATGTGTTGTAGGATTTTTGACCATTGTCTTCGAATGGACTGGACAGCTTGTGTTGATGAGGAAGAATACTGGGACGGGAAACATTTCAATGCCTACGTGAATCTACGATCCAGCGAGATGTTGCTTGACCTTCTTGTTGACAGAAACGATATGTTTGTATCCGCGGTCGATCGAGATGCCGCCTGATCTTCCTTACGACCGAAAATTTAGTACACTGTAATCTTGGGTTGAAAGCAACGAAAGATCCGAACGGAGCCTTCTCGATAATGTCTGCCGCGCTTCCAAGTCTGCGAACCGACTACGACATTGTCTACCAGGCATAAACTCTTCGGCAACTCGATATATTTCAGAGATGGCTTTTCGGGTTCTTTTGAACCACAAGCAACGGACGTGACCTTTAATGATACTGTGTGTCTGAAGACACAGGTTGAAGGATGTTCAAATCAGAAAGTGAAGGTATATGGCAGTGGTCTCGAAGTGAATATCACCGATTGCCCGGATTCTTCTTACGCAACGATCCAAGACGCGGTTACTGCAAGCCTTACAGCGATGTTGGGCGCCTCGCCTTTCTCGATACCTAATACATACTTCTTGTTATTGAGGATTGATGGGGCGTGTCAGCCAATGTACAACTGGAAACTGCTATCGACACCGAAGCCCTCAAAATCTTTTGTCGTAGTAAAAGGAATGAGAGAAGTTTCTGTGATTCTGTTGATAGTCTTTCCCACCATCACCAACTAATCGCCAGCTTGGACGGATGGATCATCGATTGCTTGAAGTGATGCACATCTTGTCATGGTTATCCCACGGGATATTCCGAAGGTGGGGGGCATTGATGGTGGCGAGATTGACAATCTCTTTCAACAATCTATGGAATCATCAGGATGGTTATGCTTCGATCCGCCTTGTTAGAGACAGCCAGCTGTGACAAAATGTGATAGAGCTCTATTGTCTCTCGTCAAGAAAATCCCGCAACTGTATCGTCCGTTACGAAGAGTAATTCGTAGAATGAACCATGTTGTGCAAGTTGATCGCATGTGTCTGCATATCCTCCAGCCCTCTTTTCGCTGGTCGAATTTTCAAAAAAGAATCTGTCGTCAAGTACGGTCTTGGGATTGAACCTCTAATACTCATGGACGTCGGCCATCTTCTCTTTATTTTTGTGAATGTGATGTTGGAAGAACCGAATGAGTCCAGGCGGAGGAATAATCACACATCCCAAACCAACGAACTGCGATAGTCAAAAGGTATTGCCGTAGATCCTTCGTCCTATCTCCATGTCACACTTGTTGAACAGGGAAACCATCTTAACACAAGACTACAAAGTGGACGACATCGAAGTACGGCAGCACCATCGACTTGTGATAATAAAGGTTGTCGCTTCTCTTTACTTTACAGCTAGTGAAGAACAAAGTCGTTGTAGGATATGCAGACGCCGTTCGGCAATTGAAGGAATCTATATCGATGAACTGCGGGGCGTGTAGTAGTGCTGGTCGAACTAGTCGTCTACCATATGAACGTAGCCGTTTGCCGACTTACTGGACTACTCGGAAAAGACACGACACAAGTCATAACGCACCGAAGCTCAAGATCTTTCGCTTTTTTCGAACCTCACAAGGTCGAAAGTGAGAGTCAAGATGATCCGCATTTGCTGTTCAATACATACCAAACTAATGGCGAACAATTTCCTACCCCTATATCTTTTGTCAATCTTCACATTGCTGTGTATTTATTTGGATAGGCATCAACTTGCGAATCTAAACGGGCTGCAAACGCAGAATGATGGCTTAAGTCAAGCAATTTCCAACACAACGTCTCTGCTCAAGACATTCACTTCGAGAGCGGAAGGCGAACATTTTCAGACCGATGACCCTTCATCATATATTTCTACTATTACTGAAGTTATACATCAACTACCTGAGGGAAAGTCAAACACTACGTCGAACGTATATGAGATTTTGTCGCAAATGGATTGTTTACCAACCAGCGAGGCGTGCAGCAGGTGTCTTCGAGAACCCAAGAGGGGGGGGGAACTGTCGCCGTTGTGCTTCATCTTGCCCCTGTTATTGTAAGGACTTGTGTACTGTCGAAGTGAAAGAAAAGTTTATTCGTAAATCTTGGACGGTCCGACCGCCGAGGTATAGACAAGATCCCACTCGATTGATTCCACGGATTATTCATCAAGTTTGGTTAGGACCAGAAAATATCACCCGCGAGGAATACCCCAACTTACATCGTTTGATGCAATCCTTCCAACACACTGGGTGGAAATACCGATCTTACAGAGATGATGATGTGATTGATTTCCTATCGACACATTTCCCTCCTGAAGTTTTGGATGCCTTCCATGGACTAGGACCAGGATCCTTCAAGGCCGATCTCTTCCGATATTGCATCCTCCTTGTCCATGGGGGGTTCTATGCCGATCTTGATTATATGCTTAGTGGAGGGAATTTAGATATCATCATTGCGAAGGATGTGGGATTTATGGCAGGACTAGACGATCCTGGCCGAACCTTTGATCGTCGTCATTGTATCCAAAATGGGTTCTTAGCAGTCGCCCCGGGTCATCCCTTTTTGGCAAGAGTCCTTCAGAATGCGATCAATAATGTACGGAATCGTTTTACGAGTGTCGATATTGATCGTCTATTTTGTCCCAATCCAGAAATGAGGGTGACATATTACGCCGATGTCCTCTTTACGACCGGACCATGTCTATTAGGTGCCTCTATCAATATGGTATTGGGACGACCTGGACAGATGAGTCTCAATGCAGGAGAATTCGAAATTGGAATGGAACAAAAAATGTCATTGGGAATTCCTGGAAGGACCATCTTTTTAGACCAGAATTTGGGTGATGTAAGTCCTTTGCCCCCCGCGCGCGATGATATACTAGTACCAGTCGATCGCGGTTGAATGGAATCGAAGAAATCTCAACCTTTCTATTTTGGTTCGTTTTTTTGGCCTGGGGGCTTGTTTTTCCTTTGGACTTTCTACTACAAAGATGGGTGCTACCCGTTATACCGATATTGCTCGGAATATGGTCTTCATATCGACCGATATTCCTGATGGGAATGATATGTTTACACAAGCAAGGAAAGAAGGTAAAATCCGTCCAGAATCTCACCATTATAAGGCCCATGTCGTGATGGGGGTATATGGTCTTCACGATGTTTACAAGGACAACATAACCGCCAATGAAGAAATCCGTTTCTATGTCGATACTACTAGTGGTAGTAGTACGACACAAGAATGGGAAGAAGAATAGAACAAGATGATCGACCCACGAGGATGCAAGGGGGGGGGGGGGGGGGCGTTTCCCCCCCGTTTCAAACGTATCAGGCTAAGGTCATACCCTCTGAAGGGCATCCCTATGACGAAAAGCCTGATGGGACCGGTGTTATGTAGTGCAACCCCAACGGAAGACGAGTAGGTTTGCTGTCTGTCTCACAGGAACTGGTGTCTTTAGCAGAAATTCATGCGAAGCAACCAAGTTCTTTCAGGGTTAAACGCATCCATGACTTACCATCGGAGGATGAAAAAAGATTCTCTCTCTTTTCTTTGTCGCAATGGGTTGGCAATATTGAGTGTTTGTGGGAAACAACAAGCTATGGTACGCTAACACCACCGACACCATCTGCGGGGATAACATATGGTACTCGACTCTTTTTTTGTTGATCAACACTAACATGCCATTAATGTCCATGACACACTAAGGCATCATTTTTCAACATGGGTAGAATTCAATGCTCTTCCAGGATAAGGTATTTTGATGGTATACATTACAAACAAATACATTTTTACGAATACGTATTATTTGCTCTCTAGAGGCTGTGCTACGAGATCCACGTGATGTAACGTAGTCTATTCTGAAGGGACGCAGGTATGTACGGCATGTATGTATGATTAATGGAAAGACGGGTAGGAATGTTCGTCGACAAGATTCCTTTTGGTTGTGATATACAAGTGCAGTTCTGTTGCGAGATTCCTTTTGGAATATTGACTAAAGCGATTCCAAAATTCAAGTTCTTTTGCCATGAGAGTTTTTTTCGTGGTTTTTTGAATGTTTTTTTTGCAACGGGAAGAGACGAAGAAGTTCTTCGACGACGACCATCTTGACCTTGTTGTGGTCTCACACATTGACAGGTTGTCATTACATCATCAAAAAAAACAGCCAAAAATATTCAGCCACTTCACCCTATTGTTCAAGTAAAGTGAATCGAAGACCCCGAATACACACACACACACACACACTTACACACATACACACACGGGAAAAAGGCGGGTTTCTTTCTTCTTTTTTTGGGGCGGGTCGTTTTTCATTATTCTGTACGATGGGAACGACGAGTTCTACACCCGCCAGATCACGAACACCCGAACAGGAAGATATTAACTTTCTTGGTGAACGAATGCCATTTGGAGATCAAGAATTACTTCATGTTTATAGAACCTATCGAAAATTCATTGATTCGACGACGACGACGACGACTACAACGACGACGAAGAGTATCGCTCCGGAAGATGTCTCGGATAAATCGGACCACGAGTTGACATCATCATCGTCATCATCATTCATTCTAAAGATTGGAACCTCGACGGTAACACCAACCAGAAACGTTGATATAAACAACAATAACACCAACAACAGTAATAATGATATCATCCGACTCGATCGTCAAAGACGATTGATATTTATGGAAGAAAAGTTGTTACCTACAGGCTTTGGAAACCGATGGTATGAAGTTGCATTTCGTCCTACGTATGGATCCTCCTTCTCTTCGACAAATGCCTTCCATGATCCTAATGATCACAATGACAATGATGATCGAAACAAGTTGGAAGCATTTTTTAATGGATTGTCCAATTGTAGTCGTCGAGGCAATGATAAGGCATTACGTGTCTTGTTTGATTGCTGTCAAGGTATGATAACGGATGGTCGTGGGGGAGGAGATCCTTCGTCGACCCCTGTCGGCGGACAACCATCACCACCACCACCACCTACTATGACAGACTTTGCTTATGGATCCAATCCCAGTCCTTTCACTTCTCATCAGTCATTATCATCATCATCGGATCAAAAGATAATTGATCCGATGGAATTGGTAAATATCGCATATCGGGTTGGTTTAGCAGCCAAATTTTTATCGAAACCTCCGACAACAACGACGACGACGACAGATGAATGCAAAGACGATGATGAACAAGAAAACACCGAAAATGGAACAAACCTTCCTCCCGATCAACCTACTACTACCACTGTTGGTAGCGAAGAAGATCAATATGTTAGTGTTCTTGTGGACCGAGAAACGGAAGCAGGTCTTAAGGCGATGGCATCATCCTTGATAGAATATTGTAATCGAAGAAAACAACGTATCTATCATGTGGTTCAACCAGAAACGACCCATGTGAATTGGGAGGAAGTTAAGGAATGGGCAGATCATTCGATGCCTATGTTAGGTGCAGCCCTCGCAACATTTACCCATCAACTCTTCTTCCCGAATATTCCACCTCCACCCACCCGAACATCGTTTGATTTTCCAACCTTTGGTGACTTTACCAGTACCTTGATTTCTAATCCATCATCATCACTCCTATTCAATTTGGCCTGTATGAGCCCATCTCTTGGTGGAGAGGTAAGAAGACTTTCGGACGATTTATAAGGCACAACTTCATGTGGCTGCATTTCTCGTCATACTTACAATCTCTTCATCTTGTGCGGCAGTACTATCGACTCTATACGTCCGCTTCGGATGGACTTTCCTTTAATCGACTGCAGAATGCTCTCTTGGGCTATGGTGGACCGACTCTCATTCTTATTCAAAGCGGGGCCAGTATTTTTGGAGCATTTACGGCATCGGCGTGGAAGGAGAGTAAGGACTTTTATGGGAATCATGATTGCTTCCTGTACCAACTGTTGCCTCGAATTGGCGTATACCATCCGTCGGGGAAGGCAAGTAACTTTATGTATTGCAATAGCTTTGCACGATCTAGAGGATACGATAAACAATCGCATGGAATTGGATTTGGTGGGACGACGGATCAACCTCGACTGTTCCTAGCAGAATCATTTGACAATTGTCGAGCGGCAGCACAAGATTTGACCTTTGAGGGTGGTCGATTATTGGATCATAATGGGACGACATTTGAAATTGATAATTTAGAGGTATGGGGTGTGGGAGGGACCCAAGTCGTTGAAGAGGCATTAGGTGCAAGACGGTTACAACGTGATATTAAGGATGCAGCCATCCAAAAGGCACGAAAGGTTGATAAGGCTCAATTTTTAGATGATTTTCGATCTGGCGTTATCGATTCCAAGGCATTTCAACATCGACAACAGATTCAAGGTCGTGAAGGTTGTGATGTGGGCGAAGATGATTTGAAACGATAAAGGAAAAAGAGAATGTAGGTGAAGGTTGGGTAGATTATAGGTTTGGCTTCTAAGTTATCGAGTGCATCACATATTTTGCATCATTTACATCCCAATTATTTCGTCGCCTCCAGAATTTGATCCAAGTATTTCATGGCATTATTTGCCGCATCTGTCGGTGCCTTGATATTAATCTTTCCACTTCCTGGTTGATAATAAATAAAGACATTATCATAGGTTAATTGATCACAAATTTGTAATTGATAGGATAATTCATCTTTGAGTTCAAACAGTTCTGGATCACCTAATTCTCTTGCCAATTGTAGGACTGTATTTTGTGAATCACCTAAATTCCATAATTTATTGACCGGTGGTGTCTTTAATATATTCCGAACCTTATCCCATTCTTGTCCTTGTAATAAATTTGGAATACCTGTTAGTTTTGTTTTCGATTCCTGTAATTCCTCCACCAAAGTCGACGTCGTACTACTACTACTGAGAGTCATAGTACTGCTGATGCTGTTGGGGATTTCTTCTGCCAATACTCGTTGAGGATTACCGACAAATGTAATACCCGTCATGATTCCGGTCGTTGTTGTTGTAGCTACCTTGAACATCATTTCACGACGTGACAATGGAAATTCCTTCTTGGATGATGACGATGATGAAGATAAGGATAATGACCATGTCGGTGTCAGGATAAGAATTATAATAAGACACGAAAGAAGAGTCTTTGTCGTTTGGAAATAACAACTTCGAATCATTGGATGTATGGTTTGGTTTTTTCTTTCGTTTTCTTCCTATTCACGTTGAACGTACAACGGTTAATGATGGTCTGCTCACACCAAGAAGGATGGAAGGACAATGACACAAGAATTATGCTGCACCAGTTTGTGGTTATATTGTCCTTTCTTGTTGGGATGCACAAATGGTAACAGGGTGTGTTGGTATGGATATCATCATCGCGACGTGATGACACCCGTAGACCACATCATTCCACAATCGAAAATCTTGCATACACATCTGTCACAACCATCGTCATCATCATTGCGATCTCGATCGTACGAGTCAACTCGCCCAAGAAGTGTTGATCGTACGAGTCACGATCAGCGAATTGATGCATTTGTTTCCATACCTATGATATGTGGACTAGAATTCACATAGGCAGAATCGTATACTAGGTTGATCTACTGGACTACTTTAGCAGTAATCAAGTCGGAGGCTTTGGATTTCCTCGAAGATTTTCATACATAATCACTGTAACCTTCGCTCGCCATTCAAACCTACTCTCCTTTCACCACACACAAGACCTTTTTCCCTTCCTGCTGTCCGTAGTCACAGCATACTACGGTACCAGAAATACTAGTACTATCCGGCGGATTCCCGAAAAGCTATCAATAGTGGAGAAAAAATAAGGAGGATGTCTTCATGGGCAAAGACTATCGTCAAGGTGGGAAGAGACAGTTGGAATTTGACACGTTTGGTAGTCGTGGAATATCGAAATAGTCGATCAAAAGATAATGTCCGGTCCCTATTGTTAGATCAAGCTCGACAGGCCAATACGGTTGCACATGGATTTCTTAAAGTGGATAAAGAAGTGGGACTGATGAAATACTATGGTCTTTTGGGATATATGAAACGATACCTCCAGGGAATGACATGGTTTTCAAGATTAACTTCCTCCCAAGGGGATGGAGGAAGGAATGCTACTATAGGAGGGAATCCTTCATCAACATCATCATCATTGACGACGACAGAAGAGAATGGTGGTGGATTGTCATCATCATCATCGTCATCATCATCAGAAGGGAATGATGTCGGTACGACTGCCAAGATTGCCTTTATGGTCACAGCGTCAATGAAACAAGAATTATCGGAAGGTTTGGGATATACTATGGATCAGATAAAGACGATGACACCTTTACAGGCATCATTAATTTTGAATGAACGTATATCACCCCAAGATATGGAAATACGATTACCTATAGCAGAAGAAGCATATGCTTCCGCCGCGCGAAAACGACAACAAGATGAGGAGGAAGCCAGAAAGATTCAAGCACAGACGACTACTCTTGTCGGTACCCAGGCATCACCGATACCACACCCTCCTCCTCCTTCAGCAGCAACAGCAGCAACAACATCATCCACCACTACTATGATCACCCATGATACACAACACTTTGGTGTGGGTTTGGGATATTACCATTCACGAAACGATTTCGCTTTCCAACAAGAAGGAACACCATCATCGTCGACAAATGACAATACTGGTAGTAGTACCAAGGAAAAGACCTTTTTTGATACATCCGAATGGTATGAAGTTGTCGAAATTGATGAAGACGATGGATCGATAACTCGTGTTGGTTTATATCTTGATGAAGATGAAGCGACTTTAGGAATGTTGACACGAAAGGAAGTGACAGAGGCCCGAAACAAGAATAGGAGCCACAGTAACAGCAACAGTAACAAAAAGAAGAAAACAAATACGAAATTTGAGATACGACGGATATCACCCTCTTCGGTAGATATGAAGTAAAGTGAATCGGCTTTGGCAGTTCCTTGAAACAGCCTTACAAGAAAGACACTCTAGTCGTGGTAGAGGACAAACTTGAATTGTGACAAGAATATCACAGATAGATATCTTCATTAGCTTTTGTAAATGTTGTCTGTAAAAAACCTTGAATACTCGGAAAGTATATAGAATCTCCAAATTACTCTTGTGATGACCACCAGGAAGAACTCGTACCTGAGCCACTATGGCTGCTACCAGAACTGCTGCCACTCCCGGAACTACTACCGGGACTACCACTTGATGACCCACTACTACTACTTCCAGAATGGCTGCTCCCACTGGAACTTTCATCATCGTCGTAATCATCATCATCATCGTCATGATCATTATGATCGTTGGCATCCTTGATGTCACCAGTGCTAGATGGGTGGACGGGAGCTGCTTTCGCAGGATCTTTGTCGATGTCGAAATTGTTGTCACTGTGGCTACTGCCAGCATTACTATTTTCACGAGGAGGGAGAATATCGGACTGCCATTCTGACTTTTTCTCCGGAATGCTACTAGCACTTTGACTGTAGTCACTGTCTTCCTCGTTTCTGGATTCACTTTCATGATCGGTACTGAGGTCGACACTGACAGTGTCTAGACTGTGGTCGTCTCTATTCTTCCTGTAATCAGAGCTCGAGTTACCAGAACTATCACTCCATCCGCTATCAGAGTCTTCATCAGAATCACTGGAGGGAAGTGCAACCGGAGGAGGAGGTGCCATCCTAGAGGCTCTGGAATGCGGACTGCGACTTCGATTTCGTATCTCCTTTTTGGTTTCAGGTACCTTCGTCTCTTGCATAGACCCATCATCTTTGTCGCCTATGAGACCATTAGAATCACTGGAGGGAGTCTCTGCCGGAGGAGGTGCTATCCTAGGTGCTCTGGAATGCGGACTTCGACTTCGTATCTCCTTTTTGGTTTCAGTTATCTTCGTCTCTCGCATCGACTTTTCAATTTTGGAAAATTCGCATACATATTCGTCACCGGAGGGACCAAAGTGCTGCGTGTGTTGCATAGGACGGGCATCAATCGTTTCTCGTTCCCACGTAATCTCGGCGAATGCTGGATGTGTCGTTTCCCACACAGTACTTTCACCAATCTCTGGACCTAATGGCTTCTTTTTCAGATTCGCACCTGATTTGACCTTGGCCTCAATCGGATCTAATGGCCACCGAAAGCAGGGGATACGAGGGTCTGAGAAATTCAGATTGAACACATACGGACCCTGTTCGAAGGAATTGTTGGAAACCGTGATATAGGCCACCTGAGTCTGTCCCTTGATATTGGTCCATAACAGTTTCCATCTACCATCGAATGGGTACATATATCGTGCTAAATCGGAGTCAGCGACCTTTGTCCTTTTCTTCGGTTTACGTTCCTTGCGCTCGTGGATGAGGCCACTTTCAATTTCTTCATAGCCCATACTGAACGCCAGGACGACATCCCACCGGTATGCACCTTGGAACGTTACGGGTTTCCAAGAAAGCGACCCGTGGAATGTTCTCGTAGTTTCATCGAAATGGAAGCCCTTGTCAAACGCTTTGGTTTTAGGCATCAACGTGCCATCGTTCAATAGCCATCTGGTGTCATCAGCCGCAATTGCAGCCTTGAAATCCATGTAGGGAATCTTTGAATCAAAGCAGAAGTGGGCAAGATGGATGTCGCCGTTCTTGGGTTGGTAGACTCTACCCTTTATATTCGTGTCGGCAATTTCCTTGTTGCGCTTGAATATCCGTTTGCCTTTCTTTCTGTGTTTCAGTTCAAACTTTCGTAGTTCAGCTCGGCACTCCGGACAGCGACCCAAAGTTGGTGCACTAAGATGATTGTCATCTGGATGTGGATTGGCCATAGGATTTCGTAGAAGATCCTCGATGCAGGGTTTGCAAAAGACGTGACTACAAAGTCCACCCACCACCGCTTTGGCGTTCTTGTCTTTACATATGCAGCATATTCTCTCGGACTTTCCTTTCTTGTGCTTGCCTTTCTTGGATGAAGACTTTCGAGCACCCCTCTCCTTATCGGATCGATCTCTTGATTTTCGTTCCTTACGGATTGAAGCGTCTCCTCGAGTCGCCCTCTTGTCTCTCCGCGTTTCTTTCCTATCCTTTTTCTCTTTCCTTTCCTTTTTCTCCTTCTTTTCCTTTTCTTCTTTCTTTTCCTTTTTCTCCTTCCTTTCCTTTTTCTCCTTTCTTTCCTTTTTCTCCCTCCTTTCCTTCTTTTCCTTCTTCTCCTTCTTTTCTGTTTTCTCTTTCCTCGCTTTCCCTTCGACAGACCTCGACGCTCTTTTCACTGCAACCGATGATTTTGACTGCGTAGATATCTTCTCGACGGGTCTCTTTTTCTCTCTACTTCTCGGGCTTTTTAAGTCGTCACCATCACCCTTCGATTTCTTGGAAGACGATCTCTTATCGCCGGAAGAATGCGTCGTTTCCTTCTCTTTGTCTTTCCTACTTTTCTTCTTTTTCTCATCCATAATGACCTGGAAAGACCACCCCTAAAGATGCCTAGGCAATGGCCTCAAAACAAGCTGTTGGTTCCTATGCTATCCCGACCTTGCACTACGATATCTCCTAAAGCTACCTCTCCTTCATCAGCTTGAAAAGCTAAATGCACCGAGTTGGCATCGTTTCTTGCCTTTGAAGGGAGGTGCAAAGAAGTTCCGAACTAAAAATGCCATTGGCCGAAAAAAGTTATATGCCAAAATCGTCTGCGTCGCTCACCCAATTTTTCGGTCATCGGGGTATCCTATGCTAAGGGATACCTTCAGGGTCTATATCCTATGATAGGTACTATGAACATTTGGGAAGGACATCTTGATATTCTGACCTTCGCGAAGTGACCATGGGCAAATAAAGGCCTTGAAAAAACCGGTAACGGCGATCCTACATGATACATGACACACTGTTCTCCCGCCAAAAAGCTGCTGACACTGTCTGCGGAGAGAATACGCCGATGAACGGCGGCCGCGTGGACTTGATTCCAACTGACATGCCGCGAAGTAAACTCTTAGCTTGGAAACAGAGTATTTAGTAGTAGTCTAGGGCATCTAGGTTGCTCCTGCACCCTTATTTCGAGTCTTCATCTCCTCTTTAAACACGATGAGCACTTTGAATAGAGGAAAATCCTCGAAGCGACGCCGTTTTCGTCCTCCGCAGTCAGCCCTCTCCTCTGGAACGGCTTCTGAGGAACGATTGTTGCATCAAGTCATTCAAAATTCTAAGCTTGATTTGAGCGCAAAGGGAAAGGTCGATGTGCCTTGGGCTCCTACATTTTACCCAACTGTCGAAGACATGGAGGGTAGTCCCCTAGACTACATAGGTAAGGAAAATCATCCTTTGTTCCTTGCTATCATTCATGCAAGCAAAATACCGTGGCTTAACGTGCTTATTTTTTCATCCTAATTTCACAGAAAAGATTAGACCCGTTGCACAGCATTACGGAATATGCAAAATCAGCCCTCCGAAAGGATGGAATCCAGGACCAGTATGTAAGTGAACAAACACCACTATGATGTTGCTAACCTATTGGGTTGTGTACGTTAGCTATAGTATGTCCGAAACTCTTGGCAACGTACCAATCACGGCATCATCACATATGTGATTCCCCGTGCTATGTTTCACTAATTCAGTGGCTTTTCGTGTGTGTCTGGGATTAGGTGCTGAGATGGAGATTGGGAAGAGATTCTCAACCAAACACCAGCTACTTCACCGCTTACAGGAGGGAGTGGCGTTTGGGGATGGGGTTGAATATACGCCGGGAGAGTATTGTCGCATGGCCAGCGCATTCGCAAAGGACTACAAGGCGAAGAATTACCCAGAACATGATCTCCTAATCAACACAGGACTCACGGAAGATAGCACCACCGATGAGGTTCGACGACGGACCTTTACGCCACCCAATCTAGAACGAGACTATTGGGAAATTGTTGAAACTCGGAATCGTGAAATCGCTGTCGAGTACGGCAATGATGTAGATACTAACGAATTCGGATCGGGATTTCCCCTTTCCGAACGTGGTCGCAGCGTCTCTGGCACTTGTGATCCCGAAAAAGTAAAGCTCCCCGAACCGAAGTTCGGAACCGAGGACTACTACAAGGAAACCTGGTGGAATACAAACAATATTCCTTGGGCACCTGACAGCGTCTTGCGTCATGTAAAAGTTGGAATTAATGGCATCAATGTACCGTGGATGTACTATGGATCCTTGTTCACTACCTTTTGCTGGCACAATGAGGACAACTACTTATACAGCATCAATTACCATCACACTGGTGCGCCGAAACAGTGGTACGGTGTACCTGGTACTCAGAAGGATGCAGAAGGACTTGAGAAAGTATTCAAGAACTATTTATCGATGAAAATGAGGGACGTACCTGATCTACTCCACCACATTACAACCATGTTCAGCCCTCGATTGTTGCAAAAAGCCGAGGTTCCTATATACAAGCTACTCCAACATGAAGGAGAGTTTGTTGTAACGTTTCCGCGAGCTTTTCATGGAGGTTTCAGTATGGGGCCTAATATTGGTGAGGCTGTCAACTTCGCCACCCACGACTGGATCGTTCATGGAGCCGACGCAAATGAGCGGTACCGTTCGTTCGCAAGGCCAGCCGTTTTCTCTCATGATCGATTAACATTCACTATGGCACATCATCTGGAAGATCAGAAATCTTACAACAACTGCATGTCTTTGCTCAAGGAGCTCGAGCGTATCGTCAACGAAGAACTTCAACTTCGGAAGCGTCTTATTGATTCTGGCGTACGCGACGTTTCCGATATGATCAAGCTACCGAAGAATCGATTGGATCAACTTGATGAAGAGTCTGCTGATTATGATGATAAGCGACTTTGCCATGCGTGTAAACATGTTTGCTTCTTTTCTGCGGTTGCCTGCGAGTGCTCTCAGACGAAGGTCAGTTGCCTCCGCCACAGTCATTTCCTCTGTCGATGCTGCCCGGAACGCCGTTATTTGATGATTTGGAGCCCAGAAGAAGAACTACAGGGGACATTACAGCGTGTACGAAGGTTCTGTGAAACGCTCAAGACTTCTACAGACGATGTATCGGAGGAGCGGAAGGAGGCCGCCGTCGAGCTAGATGATCTTCCCGTGATTGCGATAGGCGTCGAACAAGACCTGGCAAACCACATGAATGCTCCGATCACTACTGAACCGTATACTCCTGTCAAGAATACCACGTATCGAACTTCCTCGCCTCGTGAAGTAGTCACAGACGACGAACGTGGAGTATCAGACGATGGTGAACATGCCGAAGATTCATCGACAACTAACCACGGTAATGGGGACTTGGGATGACGAGATTAGATGCTTTAGATATATTTTTGCGCTTCTCCTACTTCTTGCAGGTAGCACTGTCCTCTGTCAGCGTCATAGCCGTACACTTGGTACTACAAATGTCGGTGTTTGTCCGTTTTCTTCGAAGAGAAGCGTTAGTCGCTTTGATTCGACCATATCTCCTACAGCATGACCGAGTTCTTTTCTGTGGACACCACCGAGTACCATGATAGAATCCATACCTACCACATTGGCTCCTTGAACATCATGATGAAGGGAATCTCCTATCATCGCCATACGAGACATATCCGTGATTCCAAGACTCTTCAATCGCTCAACAGCCTTTTGGAATACTACGGCATGAGGCTTTCCAAAGTAACGGCAGGTTCCACCCAATTCTTCATACTGCCTGGCAATGGTTCCAGGCATGAAGTAGGTCGTCCCATCTGGATTGTAAATAGTGAAATCCGGGTCGACACATAGTAGCGGTATGCTTCGTGCGACGCAATCTGTCAAGATCGAATCAATGACACCTTCCGTCTTTCCCGAGACGACAAAGTCACCCAAACTCACCTGGTCACGTCCCGAACCGTCATCCTTTGGTTCTCCCAATAACACTTGACAGCCCTGAACAATCAGTACATCCGGTTCATCTTGAATCGATGTGACCAGTTCCAACGTCCCACATCGCTAAAGAAATTTCGCCGGTGCAAGTGATCCTGGAAGATCCCATGCCATGAACAACGCCTTACTTTTCTGGTTCGTCGTCATCGTTCCATAATGTTCCAAAATATATTCCGAAGCTAAATCACCACTCGTAATGGCTCCTCCTTGGAAATGGGCGGGATCGAATCCCATGGGACGGAGAGCCTCCAATGTATCGGCCTCAGTAGATGGTGAATTAGACAGAATGACCATCTTTTTGTTATGAATAGTCCCCAAGGCGGCAATACATTCTGGAGCTTCCTTTATGGCATGTTGACCATCATGCATTACGCCCCATTGATCTACTAGGAATCCATCGTATCTACTGAGGATGGCTGGATCTGAGAAACTTGATACTACGTGAAACGATTTGGATGACCCTCCTCCCATGGTGATGCTTCAGGTTTCGATTCAGTACTGCAACAATACAAGATCTCCATGGAGGAAAAAACACTGCGATGAGACGGGTGTCGGGAGTCGGAAAGGATTCGCATAGAATCTCTTTTACGGTTATAGTCCGTTGACTTTTTGGATACCGTTTCGTATGTACGGCGGCTACTACCACGAGGAGGCCGTGGTCGAGGTGGTCGAATTTTTAATGGTGTCGTGACGAAACTAACCAAACTGGCCCAAAGAGTAGATGTTCAATTGGAGTATTTTTTCGTTCAGAATGTGTTGACTAATTCCCTTAAAACTGTCACCCATCTATCCTGGTCGATCACAGGCCAGATACAGGGCAGATACAGGGCTATACGTAAATTTGTCATCGACTCTCGACCCTAATTGATACCCTCGTCCTTGTGGCGGGATCTCGTCAGGTCGTTTCAGGAACCTGTCGACACCTATTCTCGACCAATGCTGACAATTCTGATATTTTCGGCATACCCCTTTGGCCCTCCGACGATGTCTTCTCGGATTTCGACCTTATGTTTGTGGGGGTTTTCTGGATCGACGCCCATGTCATGGACCTTGAACTCTCGTCTCAACGTGACCCCCCCAGGACGTTGTGTCTCACTCAAGGTTCGGACGAGTTCAGCTCCATGACTATCGCCAGCTTCTGGGGCGGGTGGACAATTCAACTGAGTCTTCTTGTTGTCAAGCATTAGCTTATCAAAGCCATGGACCTCTGAAATAACCTTGTCGAGATTCGTTGATAGAAAGGCAACGACGTCTTCGAAATTGGTCAAGTGATCAACATCCACAAGGCTCATGAGTTCCGAGCTTGGGGAATGAGAGAGAATTCCAGCGTCAACCATGGTTGTTTTGTTTGAGTGTTTTTATTTCGTGTTTTTTGTTTCTGTGATAGAATGAAAGATGTGAGAACAGGACGAATCGGGCGGAGACGACGGTTCGGCAAGTTTTTTCTCGCAGTTTCGCCAGGGTTCGCATCGATCGTGAAGGAAAACCAAAACAAGAAGCCCGATGTGACGTCATAAGGGATCGCCTCGTTCGCTGCCCCGCGACACTTTCGCGCGCAGGGGAAAGGTCCGATCAATCGATGACTTCAACGTCCTCCGATACCTTCGACTAAAATTGCTCGCGTCGCTTGCTCGCGAAGTGGAAAGGTCCGACCAATCAAGGACTTCAACGAAATCCGATACCTTCGACTAAAATGCGTGACAGATCGGACCATTTGAACCGGCGGACGTGGGTTGAGGAAGTGCGTACGTCACTGGGTGACCACACCGCCATGAGAAGGCAAACGTACGAACCCTTCGGAGTCGTTGTTGTTGGTTTTTTGCTGCCCATGGCCATCCGAAACTCGTCTACGTGTACACCGGCTGATCGATCGCCACGCATTGTCGTTGTTGCCACTGAACGTTTCACTTTTTCGCCTATTCCTTATAACCATGATGAAGCAAGCCATTGTAATTGCCGCCCTTGTAGGCTCAGCCGCCGCGTTTGCTCCTAGCAGGTGTGTATGGGTTTGTCGCAACTTTCAAGCGTGGTTGGAGGGATAAGATGAATTTCAATTTTTCTTGCTTGAGACTCGCTGAGGGAGAATTTTATTGAACTCTTATCTATGGAAGCCTTGATTCCTATTTGGGAGAAGAACTGTCGTGACCGATTGCGTTCCTTCCTGGTCACTCGTTGTTCTGGGTGTCTTTTTTTGGTTCCGATGTTTTCCCGTGGATAAAATTCTAACTTGCCTTTGTTTTGTCATTTGCTTTATGAAGACCCGCCTTTGTCAAGACCTCTTTGAGCGCTGAATGGGAAAAGGACTGGAAGGAAGCTGACTTCGA
>Ga0194115_10002303_pt1 | contig 22892 bp, 27 predicted proteins | sample TA2MahsurfametaG_3_FD_148656 | JGI IMG/M metagenome (GOLD analysis project Ga0194115, IMG submission 148656) | Freshwater microbial communities from Lake Tanganyika, Tanzania - TA2015002 Mahale S4 surface | ecosystem: Environmental > Aquatic > Freshwater > Lake | place: Tanzania: Lake... | reverse complement strand
TAGCCGAGATAAGAACGAGTCATTCCGCCACCCCACTCACGAACTGTTCACCATTCCAAATGTCACCGATACCTGCGTACTTGCCTCTGTCTTGACCTTCAATCGGATTTGAGTTGTACGAAGTCTGTACCCACTCGCCAGACAATCCGATGGATGCGATAAACGCCTTGCCTGCGGCTTCGGTTGGTGCATTGTCGTTGCCAACCACGATGACTTCACGGACTACGCCGTTCTCTATCTTTGCGAAGTGTGCCATTACGCCACCGTCAAACTTCCTGAGCCGTTGAACTGAAAGTATGAGTAGCCGCCGCCAGCATCAAGTGGTGTCGCTGATGTTGCGCCCGATGCGCTCACCGTCAAACCTGTTGCGTCTGCGGTGAGATAACGAATGACTACTTGACCGCTTCCGCCGTTGCCGCCCGTGCTAGGGTCTGGAGTACCAGTTCCACCGCCACCGCCGCCACGATTTGCTATTGCGTCAGAGCCAGAAGCGTTGCTACCACCATTCCCAGCATTCGTTCCAGCGGTTCCACCCGTACTAGAGCCGCCAGCACCACCGCCGCCAGAATACGAGATAGAAGAACCTGTGTAGTTATTCGTTGATGCCGCACCGCCAGCACCACCTGTCGTGCTAGACCCATTCCCACCGCCGCCGCCAGCACCGCCACCACCGCCAGCGTTGCTCGTGTTATTGTCGCTCGTTCCACCGTTGTTCCCTTCACCTGAAACGCCTGCGCCAGCAGAAGCATTAGCCGCAAAACCGCCACCACCGCCGCCGCCCGAACCGCCGACCTGACCCTGACCGCCACGACCGTTATCTACGCTGCTGAGACCACCACCACCACCGCCATTGGCAGAACTAATGAACGATGACGCAGTTCCGTTCAAGCCGTTCTTACGAGCCGCACCACCGCTTCCCGCCGCACCAACTTTGACCGTGTAGGTCGTCTTGCCGATTATTCCTGAGCCTGTAACGAAGCCACCAGCACCGCCGCCACCAGCCGCGGCACCGAAACCGCCACCGCCGCCGCCACCGCCACCACCGACCAGCAGGAACTCAACACTCAGCGTCTGTGGCGAAACAGGAACGGTCTGCGTCGTCAGTGACGACACATACCCAAGTTGGCGGCGAGCCGTAGCCATCGGTTACGCCGTGATTCGGTTCACGAATCCGTGAATGGTGATGACATTCGCCGTTGCCGCAAACGCACGAATGACGAGCGCAGTGGCATTGCCTTTCAGGACAAGACCTGGAGATACCGTCACAAGTCCTGCTTCTGGCTGAACGGTGAGTTCAATCAAGTCGTCAGGTGAAGTCGTGCCACCCCACTCAATCGTCAGTTTCACCGACGATGCTGAAGTGTTCATCGCATACAGCCACACCTCATCAAAGGTCGTAGCAGTCGTATCGCCTGTGTGAATCGTCGTGCCAGCCGTAGCGGTGGCGGCAACCTTGATGCCCCGACCATCCGTGGATGACTCAAGTTTTCTCTTTGCAAATGTTGCCATTGTGAACTCCTAACTGAACACTTGAACTTCAATAATGTCTGCGCCACCCACTGCCGTTGCCGCCCAAGTGAGTCCTGTAGCCGTGGAAGTATCCACGGTAAGCACGAATCCGTTTGTGCCGAGCGAAAGAATCGTCGGCGCATTATCCGCAGTTGCGGTGAGCAGGTCGCCCTTCGCATTGAAGGTCACTGGCACGATGAAGTTCACCCATGAAGAACCTGAATAATACTGAAGGGTGTCGGAGTCCGCGAGGTAGCAAAGCATCCCTTCCGCCAAGGTCGGCTCGCCCGCACCGCCGTATGCCGCATCACGAGCCGTGCTGTTTGCATAGACGGCAACTACTTGGTCTTGGACATACTGCTGAAGATTCGCGGCGGTAACAACCTCGCCCGCTTCCCAAAGATACGCGCCTGCTCCAGCCATAGAGGCGCTATGTTACTGCATTACCGCTGGTCAACTTACCTAAAGTGGCGTCGTCCAGCGTCCACGGGAACGCGATTTCGCGGACGGCGGTACGGAAAACAATGTTGTGAGCGGTGGGGGTTATGGTGTGGCTGATGCCCTCTACCGAAAGGCTTTGGGTGATGCTCGTCGGGGTGCCGATGGCAAACGACTTCTTGACCTTGATGACCGACGACAAATCCAAGGCGATGATGAGTTCTTGGGTTGGGACGGACACCTTGGCACCAGCAAACGACACCGACACAGAATCAAATCTGTACTGGGGTTGACTGTAGAGGGGTAACAGATAGTCCGCCATGATTTGGGCGTCGGCGTCGGAGCAAAGCAAACCACTGAGATGCAAAGCCGACACTCCGTAGTCGGCTTGGCTTGCGGCATCGTTGGCGATGCCAGGATTGGTTGAGTCAATCGGGGTGCAGACGACACGGTTGTACAACTGTTCCTGTCCGTACATCACCGACAGGGTCTCGTAATCGGCGTCTCCAGTGCCGTCATCCGAGAAAAAGAACGGTGAGGTCACGATGACGGTGCCGAGACGGTTGGAGAAACGGAGCACGCCGTCTCCTTTGAGGAACAGGTAGCCCTGTTCGGTTGCCGCGATGTCTTGCATGTAGTCAAGCAAAACGGTTTGGTCGGGGATTGTTTCGGTGTCAAGCGTGATGGTTCCCGTCGCTAGGTCGGTCGCATCGGTGTAGTTGACCTCTGGTAGAGCCAACAGGGTACTGATTCTGGCACCGCCAAGTTGGGCGGTGGGGTTGAACTCCTCTATGCGGGCGTTGGCAAACAACACGAAATCGTCCGATGCTTCAATCGTGACCGTTGACCGAGAGATTGGTGTTGAGGTCGGCTGAAACTCAACATCTATGTCGGTGATGCGACCCGTGAAAAGTGGGGTGTCGCCGTAGAACACTTTGATTTGACGGCGGATGGTGACGCCAGAAGTGCCCTCGGTGGTGTTGTAGTACGGCGAGTCGGTGTTGACTGGGTCGTATTTTCTGGCTTGGTCGTAGAGCACCACACTGCATGTAGCGGCGGAAAACTCATCCAACTGGGTTTGGCGTCCGCGGGTGATGTTGATTTCTTGGACATCCTCGGTGATGTCCACGCCGACACCACTGTCATACAGGGCGCAGAGCGGGTCGTCAAGGGTGCCGTAGCCGTCAGTAGCATCCAACTCCATGCCCGCGATGAATCCGATTTCTGCGGTCACCTTGTAGGTGCCGCCCCACGGCATGAGTTTGCTCATACGGTTGTGACTGGTAGAGCGCCGTTCTTACGAGACCACCGTTTCAGTTCGTTGACAATCGCATCACCAATCGTCTTGCCGTCAGCACCCATACCCGCGTTCACCGTCAAGTTGATAACCGTGGACTCGCCCATCTTGCCCATCCGATTCAACGGGATGACCGCTTCTGGACCCGCCTCGCCGACCATGCCAAGCGTCGGTCTGGTCACGATTCCGCCTTTGGCGAGCATGGTCATCTCAGTCAGACTCCCACTGATTCCACCACCGCCGCCACCAAGTGTTGCGATGGCGTTTGCCTGTGCGATTTTCGCGGCAATCTTCGGGAACTCTTTTTCAATCTTTCTGATTCCAGCGTTTGGGTGCTCCGCCACGAACTCACTAATCCTTGAAGCAAGGGCGGTATTGCCAGCCGCCGATGCTTGAACTGCCCTTGCCGCGAGCGCTTCAATCGGTCGGACTGGCGTGGTTGCGCCACCAGTGGTTGCGCCACCAGTGGTTGCGCCACCAGTGGTTGCGCCACCAGTCGTACCGCCGCCGCCACCCGTGCCTGATACATCCGCGGGCTTGATTGGCAGTCCAGCCAAAGCGGCATCAAACTCACCTTTGATGCGAGCCAGAACCGCCTTCAACTGGTCAATGGTCGCATCGGCGATTTCCTCCTCCAACTTCTCAATCTTGTCCTTGATACCCTCCACAATCTTCTTCGCCAACTCAAAACCAGCCTTGTAGAAAGTGTCGTTGAGGAAGGTTCCGAGGTTTTCCGCTTGTCCTCGGAGCGACGACTCAAACTCGTTCATTTGTTTGATGGTCTCACCGCCGCCCAACTCAATCGCCGCCGCAATCTTGCTTCCCGCCTCCAAACCAGCCTCCAACACCATGCGAATGTTGTTCGGCGACAACCCCATAGCAATCAAGCGCTTCACCGTCTCCGCAAACTTGGAGGCGTCATTGGCGCGTTCAGCCAACGCCTTCATAAAGTCGGCGCCGACCTCATCACCAATCTTGAAGAACGCCTTACCCGCCGAGGCACCAGCCTTGTCCGCCAAGTCCGACAAATCCTTGAACATTTTGTTCACTTCGGGAATCGCATCGGTGGCGCCCGTCAACAACTCGGTCGCGAACTTGCCGCCAGTTTCCGCCCCCATCGCCAACAACTGGTCAACACCCTCCCTCGTCAAACCTTTGGCGACCAACTCTTGCAACTGGGATGAAAAGTTGATGGCGTTCTTGTACTGCTCGCGCAGACGGTCCATCATTGACTTCTGTTGTTTTTGTGTTTCGTTGGCTTTCGCCGTCGCATCAGCCAACTGGTTCTGCGCCTCGGTCACTTTCTCCAGTTGCTTAGCCGCCTCTTCGTAGGCTTCACGGCGGGCTTTCCTGCCCATCGTCGCCTCCGCTTTCCTGACAAGAGCGTCGTAAGCCGCCTGTTCCTCGTTGACCTTCGCCTGCGCCTCAGCCGTGTTCTCGTTCGCCTGACGGATGGCGTCCTGCATCTGTTCGTAACCCGACAGAGCGTTGCTGAACGACATCGTATCCCGCACGCTGTCCGCAACACCCTTGGAGTAGTCAGCCAAATCCTGTTTCATCTGTCTTATCGGTTCGTTCGCCTTCTCCGCGGCGGCTTCCGCTTGACTGAAAGCGTCGGTCAACGAATACGAACCGTAGATGGCGCTCTTCGCGGCGTCCGCCATGCCCTTCATCGCATCGGAGTACTCCTCCATCCGCTCCGTAGCCTTCGCGAGCGCCTTCTCCGCAACCTCCATGATTTTCTTGCGAAGTTTCTCCTTCTCCTTCTCCAACTTTGACGCCCCCTTGCTCGCCCCATCCGTTTTCGTGTTGAACTTGTCAAAAGCGTTCGCGCCAGTGATTGCCCCGTTCTTGGCGCCTTCAAGCACCTTTATCGCGCCCTGCATCCGAGTGATAAACGCCTGTGCCTTTCGGGCATCCTCATTGTCGCCACCGATTCCTTGCTTGAACAACGCCAACGCTGTCGTTGCCGTCATAATCTTTTGCTTGAAATCCTCTATGTCGGCGTCTATCTGGACGGTGATTTTGTCCAATCCCGCTAGGATGCCCAGCGAATACAGCAGGGCATCCACCTGTTGCGTCTCATAACCCGCCGCTTTGGCGCCCTCATAGAACTGTGCTACCGCCGACTTCTGATACTTCGCCACATCGGCGGTGTTCCCGCCAAGGGTGAGGATGGCGGCGGAGTTTTCCTTCAACTGATTGTAGAGCGTCATGCCCGCCTTGGCGAAGGCGTCGGTGTTGCCTGTGGTGTTTTTCAATCCCTCCGCCAACTCGGTCGTCTGCTCGCGAATCTTCTGGAACTCAGCCAGTTTCTTGTTCTTGTCGTCCTGACCGCCGTAGAACTTGTCCGCGAACGCCTCCGCTTTGACGATGTTGTCGTCGGTCGCATCACGCAATCCGTTGAGGGCGGTAACCAGAGAGAGCACCGACAGTTTTTGCTTGTCAATCGCTGGCTTCAACTTCTCTTGCGCCGCTTTTTGTGCCAAAACCTCAATGTTTAGTTTCTTGTACTTGTTGGCGAAGATGTCCATGACCATCTGCGCCTCGTCCATGTTGTCAATACCGTCAGCCAACGCCGCGTTCTTTTCCATTTCGGCGTAGGTGTAATCCTTCGCCTTTTTCCCTAACTTGTCCTGACCAGCCATCGTGTCTATCAACCCGAGTACATAGGCGCCTGGGTCGGTTTGTTTCATCAAGTCGTTGACTTGTTTGAGACTTTCAACGAACTGAAGTTGTTGGTCGTTGAAACCCGCCATGTCGCGGGTAAGTTCGTCGTTGATGAAGAATCCGCCTTGGTTTTCGGCGATAGTCAGCAAAGCCTGTAACTGGTCTGCGTTGAAGTTGAGTCCTGAAGCCTTCGCCGCCTCTATGTTGAACTTGGAGATGGCTTTCTTGCCGCCGTCAAATGCCTTGAACGCCGAGGTCGCATCGGCTCCGATGACATTGAGTGCCGTCCCTAGTTCGTCGGCGGCGTCGGAGCCAGAGGTAAGTGCGCCTTTTAGGTCACGCTGACCCTGAACGAACTCGTTGATTTCTGTTGTGTTGCCCTTCAGCGCATAGATTTGGTCTTTGACCGCCTGTGTCAAATCCCTCGTGCGTTCCGCCGTTGCTTTTGTTTCTTTGCGCCACGCCATGAAGAGTTCAATGCCCGCATAGACCGCGAGCAACGGCAACATGGAGGTCATCAGGCTGACGACCGCGGCTTTTACGGCGGTGAGACTCGCCCTCAACGCAAACAGCGCCGCTCTGAACGAACCAATCGCCGCCCCACCCTGCGAAACCGTGAGACTGTACGCCTTCTGCTCTGCGATAGCCATTTTCACCGCGACACTCATCGCCTTGAAACTTGCGACCAGAGCCATCACCCTTTGACTTCCCAAGAGTGCACCCATCACAAAGTTCTTTATCAACAACAATCCGACCACCATCAACAGGGGTTTGAGGTATGTCAAAGACGCCGCGATGACCTGCAATGCGGACGCCAAACCGCCCAAGACAGTTGTGATGACTGGACCGAACGCATCAAGCAAGCCCGTCCCCAAGTCGGTTAGTTGGGCAATCGTGTCGGCGAGCGCCTTAGCGAAAAGTATCACTGCTGGAATCATCGGTTTCAACGAGGCGACGATGTTCGTCAAAGCCTCCCGCAACTCTGGCGACATCGCCGCCAATAGGGCTATTGCGGTCAATGGACCGCTCAACTTTGTTGCGAACGCGCCAATCAACGGCAAGTTCCCAAGCAACTTCTTGCCTGCGAACGCCGCCAACCCGCCACCCACGGCGGTCACAATAGGAATGAACTTCTTGAACGACGCCGCAATCTGGTCAACGGACTGTTTGCCCAAATCCAAATCCTTGAAGAACAAGGCGCCCCTGCGAATCAAATCCGTCAACGGTTGCAACAAGTCCTTCATCGCCACACCCAAACCCTTCAGGATGTTGGCAAACGCACCGCCCTCGCGGAGGCTCTTAGAGAACGAGTTGACCAAGTCGTAGACCGCTTTTATCATCGGACCGAAACCTTGGAGCAACGCGGTACCCATCTCCAGTTTGATGTCGTTTTGCAGACGAGCGAAAGAACGCAACACTTTCCCTGGCTCGGTCATCGCCGCCTCGTACAACCCTGCGACTCGGGTACCTTCCTCCATGATGAGGTTGATGGTCGCCTGTTGGCGTTCGGTGGCGGTGAGTTCGGTGGCGTTCTTGCCGAGTTGTTTCGCGTACTTTGAGTAACCCTCGGAGGCGTAACGCGAGATACCAGCAGACTTCAACAAGATGGATGACCCTGTTTGGATGGCGCGAGTCAACAACTCCGCGGTGTCGGTGGAGTTCCTTTGGCTGATGACCGCCAAGTCTTGGGCGACGCGGGCAACACCAGCCGCTTTTGAGAGGTCAAGGTTGTTTTGCGCGAACTTCAGCGCGATGTTTTGCGCGGCATCCATCTCAATGCCGTTCTTGCGGATTGCTTTGGCGGCGTTGTTGATAGCGGTGGCGCCGATACCTGTGGACTTGCCGACCGCCTGAATCGCGACATTCAACTCCGAGACCTTCGCCGCGACTTGGAAGGATTCTTTGCCGTAACGAAGAATCGCATAGCCCGCCGTGCCTGCGGCGACGCCGAGCACGGTCAGAATCTTGGAGGTTGGTTGTAACGCCTTCTGGAAGTGCTGTAACGACGCGGTCGCCGCATGAATCGGGTCAATGAAGTCGCCTGCGTCGGCGATAAGTTTCGCCCTTACTTCAAGTTCGTCAGCCACGGCTACCTGCTAACGGCGACGCTTTGCGGCTTTCTCTGCGTCGTGCGCCTTCAACTTGTAGTACGCCGCCCACTCCACGATTTCCGCAGACGAGATGGGGGCGTGCCCGCCACTGCCGTACAACAGTTCGTGTACGGTGCGACCCAACTTCTCGGCGAGGTCGTACAAGAACCTGCGCTCGGTGTTGATTAGGAGCCTTTTCCCGCCTCATCTACCGCCTTCTCTCCGAAGCCAGACAATCGCATGGCGACTGCCACGATTTTGTCCAAGGCGGCTCCCGACTTGCCCATGACAATGTCCTTGTCTGCGCCATCAAACACTTGTTCACCCGTTTCAGGGTCATAGACACACTGGACGACGATTTCAGGCATCATCTTTCGCATGTCAATGTTGCCGTTGTTGTTGGCGGCATCCTGCGAGATAGCGGCGCGAGCCGCCCCCGACATTCCACGGATTTCAACTTCAACACCCCACTCGTCAATCTTGACGATTTCTCGTTGGGTGTCGTCTACTGCAATAATGCGGTCACGAAGGGACACGGTATTCTCCTATGTTGTTGTGGTTTTTTAGAAGGTTGTTCGGGTAATCTGCCCCGTCACTTGGAAATCCAGTGACGCGGTCACCACATCTCCGACCGAAGCCGAAACTTCGTAGGAGGTGAGGATGCACTCGCCAGTGTACTTGACTTTGCCAGCCGACGAACCCTCGGGACCGTACTCAAAGGTGAGCGTTGCCGCCTGCCCGACGACTGCCGACAGGGTGGCGTCCGCCGTGGCGTCAAACTTGCCCGAGACGCTGATGGTCGCATCGCTGAGACCAGTGATGTAGGTCTTTGCCGACCCAGCGACACCGAATGTCGTGGTCTCGGCGGTTTCCACATCGCGGGGGAAGCCGATGTCGTCCAAGTATGTTGAATAATCAACGAGCGAACCCGCGGCGTTATCCAACTTGAAAACCGCTGACTTACCGTGTACAAATGCCATGATGGTTGTTTCTCCTTAGCGTCTTGCGAACGCCATTGTGAAGGTGATTGAGCCTGTACCGCTTGCCGTTGTACTGGCTCGCAGGTATCGGTTGACGGTGGTGCCCGTTGCGACGAGGACCCGTTCCGAAGTGGTGACCGTGGTTGCGACGGTCGTGAAAGTGGCAAGGTCGGCAAAGGTCGTGTTGTCCGACGAGTGCTGAACCTTGAAAGTGGTGTTGTTGTTCATCGTGTTTGCGGTGACATGCAGTTGTGCCACCCCGCCGTTTGCGGTGGAGGCGCTGTTGTCTTGGGAGGCGCCGTTGGCGCTCGCCGTGACCGCCGCGAGAGCGGTGAGAAGAATCGCATCATCGGCACCGCCGTCAGCCTGCGCGTCATACGAAACCGTGACCACATCACCCACTGGGGCTGAAACCTCATACGAAGTGGTCTTGGCGAGCATGATGTAGGCGGTGTTGCCCGCCGTGATGCCCGACTGTGCGAACAGGACGGGGGCGAGCGAGTCGGAGCCGAGCGAGGCGCTCAACGCGACATCCACCGCCAATGCGGCGCCGTCAAACATTCCAGACGCCGACACGGTCGCGTCACGCAAACCCGTGATGTAGGACTTCGCCGAGGAACCGAAAACGGTCGTCTCAGCCGTCTCAACATCCTGAGACACAGAGCCATCGTTGAGGAACGCCGTCAACGGGTGAACGCCGTGGATAATCGCCGCATTTTTGCCGTGAATGAAAGCCATTACTTGTCATCCTTTGCAATCGCATCAACGACCACTGGCTCAGGTTGTGGCTCAGGGTCTTTCGTCTTGGGGTCAACGGGTTCAATGATTGCCTGTTCCCGCAACCATTTGATTGAACGGGGAGGCAAATCCTCAACGACATCGCCGACCTCCGCACGCTTGTTGGGCGGGTAGTCAATCCCTTGTAGAACCTTGTACTTCGGCATGTCGCTCCTGAGTGTCTCGGGCGTGCTCGCATCCCCGACTCTCACCCGACCACGAGGGCACGATGGGCGATGCCGAGGTCACGAGGACACGATGACATCGCCGAGATTACAACCGACACACACCCGCTGAACCCTCAACAGGGGTCTAGTCTTTGATTCCCCAGTGCCCCAATCCGCCGTTATCCAACAAATACTTGGCGACCCGAAGGTTGCAATCCAACTCCGTCAACAGTTCAATCCCCCCGCCACAAATCTGTCTCGTCACCGTCCGCCAACTTGAGTTGATTTGCAACAACCCCGAATCAAAGGAGCCGTTCTTGTTGAGCGCCCACACCATGTTTCCGTTCGCATCCCACTTGGCGTTGACCGCTTTCCTGCGACATCGGCTTTCGCGGTAGGCGATGTAGGAGAAAGTCTCTACGGGGACGAGTCCGTAGGAGGCGAACAGTTCCTCGTATTGGGGGCACCGCCATCCGCTGGTATCGCGTCGGATGGCAACGACCGTGGTGGTGGTCGTGGTGGTCGTGGTGGTCGTGGTGGTCCGAATCGGTAGCGTAGAGGGCACCGAGACGGTAGTGCTCGTGGCGGCGGCAGGGGCGGACACCTTGGGGGGCAAAACAACCCAGTTGGCGACCATCCCGACCGCCACCCCGACCGCGACCACGCCGATGAAACGGCGTAACGACATCACCGCTTCTTCCCCACAGACATGACGGCGACAAGCCCCGCGAGAAGGGCGAATCCGACAGCGAACCAAAACTCAGTCATCTTTGGAATCTCCGATAACCCACCCGACGAATACAGCCAACCACACTGGCGAGAACACCAGCAGGAAACCGTAAGCCACCTTTAGGAATGTCATCAACCCTGTCACGAATCCTCCTCCCGTTGACAGGTTTCACCCTACCGAAATCTTGGTCGCATGGCAAGCACCCGAAAACAGGGGGGTTATGCGGCGTTGCGAGCCTTACAGCGTGGGCAAATAATGGTCCACGGACGAGTCACCGACACCGCCAACATCTTCTTGCACCGCCAACAGCGAGGCGCCTCATCCGTTTTCTGCGCCCGCCCATACGGGTCGGGGGCTTTCTCGCTCACGGCAACCACACCGTAAAGTCACAACCAACCAGCGCCCTGTCATCTTGGTCGCGTTGCAAAGGATACAACTCCGAGGTGGACAGAACGCAAAGGATTGCCACACCCGACAGCGTCGTGTTGCGGATTGCGCCGAGCACATCGCGCACATCCTCGGCTTTCGTTCTCGCCGTGGGATAATCGTTGCGAGCCGCCCTGCAATACACCCGAATCCGCTGGTGGTCAATCGCCTTCACACCATCGCCGAAGGTGTAGTCGGGACCGACGCCAGAGTCCTCGTACAGCGTGACACACGCATCGGGGTCAGACGGCATACGCGCAAGGAAGATGTTGGTTGCCAAGGTGCCTTCCCCTTGTGTTTGGAGGTAAGTGCCCAACGCATCAAGAATCGCCATCAGTCGCTCTCCTCGTTCTCGCTGTAGTCAGAATCCAGCCACGGTGGGACGGCACCGCTACGGCGCAGAATGTGCCCGACGAGCAACTTGATGCGTTGCCCAAGACGGTCGCGAGCATCCGCAACAGGGTCCTCAAGATACTTCGCTTTCCGTCCTGGGGCGTGGCGGAACTTCAGATTTTCGTGCTGAACCCATGCGTAATCAACGGCACCGCCACCATACGAAATCTCCACCGCCGCTTTCTTCCCAACCTGATACGGCTCATGCACCATCCCCGAACCCGAGAGGACTCCGTACCTGAACGGCACCTGTCGTTTGGACTCCGCGAGAATCACTTGGGCTTCCGCATACAGGGCTTCCTTGGTCGCATCAAGCACCTTCTTGTCCCCCGCGTGGAGGATTGCCGCAACATCGCGCAATCCCGTCACCTCAATGTGCATCAACTTTTTGCTCACGAGTATGTGACCGTTGTGTGGTGGGTTCCAGTGTCATCATTGTGTACCTGCACCGTCAGTATCAACGGAATCGTGTTGTCAGGTAACAAGATTTTGGAATCGGTGGTAATCGTCGGCGTACCGTAGAAAATGATGGTGCCTCGGCTGACAACGGTGCGATTGTCCATCGTCTTGACGACATCATCCGATGGTTGGATGCGGCACTTCACCGCCGTACCCGAATCAGAAAACGAAAGTTTGCCGTAGGCGTCAGTGGCGGTCTTGCCAAAAATCGTGACCGTAGACGGCATCAAATCCAAAAATGCGGCTTCTATTGTCACGGCTCATCCCGTCAACGGACTAAGCGGAGGCGTCGTTGTTGAGGTACCAAGGTTCTCATCCATCCCAACATAGAAATCAAACTCGCCGTCAAAAGTGTCGGTGTCAAAGTTGACCGATGGTGGCGCCGCACGAACAGCCAACACCCGCAACGATGCCGCACGCTCCATAAAAGTTTTCGCCTGCGCCCCGTACTGACTGGAGATAGACAAATCCCCGACCGAACGCGAAAGGTCAGCCTTTGCGGAGTACTTGCCACTAATCGCATCGCACGCGAACGCCGCCGACAGGTAGCAGTCCGAGTTCCACTCCGTCAACAAGAAGGCAATCTCCTCGTTGGAAACCTGCTGATTGTTCGTATCGGTGTCGCCACACAGAAAACGAACTTTGTCGTTGGACGAGTTGGAGGGATTACCAGAGTACGACCAAGTCACGGCTTACTCCTCGGCATCGTTGCGCTTGCGGCTCTTGCGAGTCTTGCGCGTATTGTCCTCCTCCACAACGACAACCTCTGCCTGCTCGGCGACGCGCTCAGCGACGGGTCGCGGTGACGGGACGGTCGCATCAACCACCTCAACCAGATAACGCCCACTGATGAGCGAACGAAGATTGCGCCAGTTTGCGGCATCCACCAACGACCCAGTTGCAATCACCGTGCCGTCACCCTTCGGGATTGGCTTGGTCACTCTGTATGCCATGTTTCCTCCGTTTTCAGGGACACAACGGTCACTTGAACCGAGGTGCTTTTATCTGAGTCTCCTACTAGGCAACGCAGTTGCTGAAGAAGTAGCCGAGGTCCGCGCCGATGACTTTCATGTCAAACGAGATTTCGGCTTCAATGCGGTCAGCCTTGAACTGCTCCATGCGGATGCGGCTGGTGCCGACAGTGGCGCCGAGACCTTGCGACACGCCAGTCCACGACATCACATAGCCGCCCGAGGGCTGGAGAAGCCCAGCCGAGGGAGCCGAGTAGGTCAGGAGGGCGTTCTTGCCGTGGGTGAAGTCGTAGGCTTGGGTGCCACCTTCGTTGTTCGTCGCCTTGACAGCCTTCGCCACCATGACACGCGGGATGTCAAACAGGCTCGCCATCAACTCTGCGGTCAATGTCTGCGCCGATGTGTACTTGATGCGGTCCACCAAGTCGGGGTGATTCTTCAGTTGACGGAATACCTCGTAGCCGAGGACGAGAGTGTTCGGCTCGTAGCCCGTGGTTGAGAGGATTTCCGCCTTGCCCTCCTCAACATCGTTGAGCGGGTCGGAGTTGGTGTAGTCACTCCAAAGGTTGGTGGGTGTGTCATCCGTAGCCCAAACGCCCGTTGTGAAGAACGAGGAGACAAACTGCGTCTCCATCTTCAACATGAGGCGCCCAGTGACGAACTCTGCGGCTTCGCGGTCAACCTGAATCGGTGCGTCCGCGTTGGCGCGAGTCTGGTCGCCGATGTCCTTGTGGAAGGCGAACACATCACACTGGTACGAATCGGTTGACAGCCCGTAGCCGCCGCCCGCCGACTCGGTCGCATCGGCGCGACGCTGTGCCTCGTCGCGGAACCAGTCATTCTTCGTGTAGGTGAAGAACTTGTCGGATTGCTTGGAGACGGGAACAATCGGGAACACGCGGCTCGCGATGAAGTTCTCTTGCATCTGCATGTAGGCGACGCTGATGTTCGTCAGAATCGCATCAACATGGACTTGTGAGGATGTTGGCTGTGGCATGGTTGTTCTCCTGTTGTGAGATTTCTAGTTAGGCGGCTCGGTGCGGGTTGGCGCAGTTGACGACTGCCGTGAGCACTTCGTTGTCTGCACCAGCCGCGAGGATTACGGTTCCGACCACGAAGTTCGTGGTGTCGGTTCCTGGGGTCTTTGCGCCAGCCTTGCCCGCGGCGGTCGTGCCGATGAGGGTTCCCTCATCCAACGAAGCCGAGGCAATGACCTTGGTGCCACCAACGACCACGATTGCCGCTTCTTCGCCGCTCTCGGGATTGTTCTGGAGGACTCCAATCGGCTTGTCTGTCAGTGCTGAGCAGAGCACCGCCTGCCCCGATGAGTTGACCTTGACGAAGAAATACTGCTTCGCCGACAGGTCCGCTCCCGCTGGGAGTGTGATTCGTAGGGCGTAGCCCGCTACTTCGTATGCCATGAGTGTGCTCCTTGGTTATTGCTCGTTGCGGTAAGCCGCATAGAGGTCTGGATTCTTGTGGATGATTCCCGCAACCGCCTGTTCAACGGTGGCGAACTCGCCCGCCGTGTGGGCGGCTTTGGCAAGTGCCTGCACCTTCGCGTAGGCACTGCCCTCGTCGGGGCGACTACCGCGACCGATTTCGGTAAAGATTGCGGCGCTTTCGGCTTGCGCGTTGACAGCCTCCAGAACCTTCTCCACCTGCTCGGCGAGCGTGGCGTCGGTGTCGGTCAGGCGACGGAGCGCGGGACCGAACTCTTGGGCATTGACGGTCAGGTGCGACCAGCCTGCGGCTTTCTTGACGAACTCTTCGTCGCGACGGGAATCGCGTTCCTTGCGGAGTTCCTCGGTTGCCTTTGCGGCGGCATCTTCTGCCTTCTTCAACATCTCGCGGACAGGCTCGGGGAGCGACTTGACGAGAGCCTTGTAGGTCATTTCCTCGTCCTCTTCCTCTTCCTCTTCCTCCTCCTCTTTGGCGGCATCCATCTTCTCTTGGATGAAGTCGGGCATCTTCTTCTTCGCCTTTTCCGTCTGCTCGGTCATTTCGGCGACGAGTTTCTCGGAAGCCGCAAGCGACTTCTCCAACTCAACGATGCGGTCAATGTACGCCTCTTCCAGCGTTGGCTCCATCTCTTGGGCTGTGGTCTCGGTGTTCTCTGACACGGTTGCCTCCGTTGTGGTTCCTGCGTTCTTCATTACTATCCATCCTTCGTCAAGATGGGCGGGGTGGTCTACACCGCTCGTCTCAAGAACTTTCAGTGCCACCATTTTTCGCTGTTTCTTGCTCAACTGGTTGCTCCGAATCTGGACAGATGTGAGTGTAGAACAGCAGTCGCATCAGCCGTACCGTCAAGGGCGGTTTAGTAGTGGCTGGATTTGGAACGCCTCACCAACCCGTCACCATACGCCTCCGCAATCTCCACCAAATCATCCACGAGAGACAACCGCTCATCGTCATCCTCCACACCTTCGCATCGCTCCAAGATGGCTTGGCGCAACAACAAACCGTAAGACACCGAACTCGTCATGCTCAACAAATCCTTGGCTTCCTCATTCTCGGTCATCTGTTCCATGACCACCATCGCCCGATTGAACCGTTGCTCACTGCGATGACGCAAATACAACAACACCCCGAGCACGACGAACACCGTCAACACCGAGACGGTTGAACCAAGCACGAAGTACAGCCCGCTGGACATGCGAGCGATGATACAGCAGGCGCTAAGCCCGCACCTTCTTTACGCGCCTTTGGGTTGCCATCTTCCCACGCTCCGCAACCGCCCGCGCCTCGTCCGCGTGCCCGCGAACCTCATACTTACCGTGCCCTGTCTTGCGGAACAGATGCGGGTTCTCTCGGAAGAACCTGCTCACCGTTGAGGTCGGCAGGGTGAACTGTTCGGCGAGCATCGCCACCGTCACCTCTTTGGCGAAGTGCTCTTCTTGCTTCGCATAGAACAGCAGTTGGTCGGTGCCCTCAAAGGGGACGACCGAGACATGCTCGGGCAGGGCGTTGCGTCCGCTGGAGTATCCAGTCTCGCCGCCGACGATGTGATACGAACCGTCGCGGTTGACGCCCAAGAACACGAATCTGCCTTTCGGTTCCTTGCTCCAGTAGACGGTGTCTCCTCGGTTGAATGTCATGTGGTCTCCTTCCTCCACAATCACAGTCTAGCGGATGCCTGTACCACAAAACGGTCAACAGCACCGAAAACGGCGCTTAGCAAAAATAAAACCCTTGCCACGCTTGGCTCAAAACTTTTACAAAAAATAAGTTGCGACGATTTTACGAAGAGAGATACCCTGGCGAAGTTTCGTCCTCAAACTCCTCCATTGCCTGCACATTAGCCCTCGCGCTCGCGACACGCGCCTGCAAGATTGCCCGCGTCTCCGTGTTGTTCCTACTAAGCGGACCGCCACCGAAAATCTGACGCGAGCGTATTTTTCCGCTCTCAAACCCCTCAAGCACATCCTCTTCTGTTTTTAGTTTTTCGCGTAAAGCCTTCAAGTCAGAACCGCGGAAACGAGCCACACCATCATCACCGCGTTTCATTTCAGCCTTGCTCGTCTCAACATTCAACTTGTAGGTTGGCGTGTCCTTCAGACCGCGCAACGCGCCTGCTTCCCTTTCACGCTTCTGGTCTCTTTCCGCCAGTATCGCCCGCACATTTGCCTCAATCCGAGCCTGTTGTTCTGGAGTGCGTTCTGGTAACTTGGGAAGATTGGCGAATGTCGCATCGGAAACGACTGTGGTGACGCCAGGATACTTGGCTCGGTCCTTGAACTCTTGTGCAATCGCCCGACGCTCTTCACTTGTCCGAGCGGCACTCATCCTGTCCGCATACTCCTTTTGGTCAGCGGCAGACAAGTCATCTATGTCTTTGCCGCGCTTACGCGGCTCACCAAAACGGTTCAGCCCACGCTCTTCCTGTATTCTCGCCATGTTTTCTTTATTTTTCTTCCGATTTGACCGTGCGGCTTGGCTTCGGCGTTGTTCCATTGTTGGACGCTTACTGCTCTGCGGATTGGTGCCACCTTTCTGATGACCTTTCCAACGCTGTTCCGCCGCGTACCTGCCTGCCGCGCTACGGTCGCCACCAAAAGAGGCTTTGCTCATCGCATCGGTCAACAAGACGCCCGTGTATCCGCCGACCTCGCGCACGCCACCAGCCTTGTCCACCTCCTGCTCAACCAACTTCCACTGGTCATCGGGGATGTGGCTCAACAACCGTTCCCGAATCTGAGCAAGGAGCATCTCGTCAGCCAAACGCATCAGACCATCATCCTTTCTTCCTCTTGATACCCATTTCGTCACTGTAGTCAAGTGCGGCTTGTAGCACCTCCATGATGGGCATGTCAATCACCTTCACCCTCATCTTGACATCGCCTGTCTTTCCGTCCTTCAAGTCTTGGAACACTTTGCCCGCCCAACGGTGGTGACCGTCAATCACATAGCCGTCACGCGAAATGAAGATGACCGCCGAATCATCATCCAAAATCTTCTGCCCTTTTGGAGTCAAAAAGAACGACACCGTCTTACCTTTCAACTCGCTTTGCGACGCCTTCAACTGTGAAGCGGGAACCTCCATCTCCTTCGTCTCCACACCAGCCTTCGCCAACTTCTCAATCAGACCCTTAGAGATGTCCACATTGCCTTCCTCGTCAATGCGAGCCAACTTGTCCGCCTTGCTACCCTCCTCGGGGATGCCCGACAACTGGGGCATCTCCGCACGCGGCACACCATCGGGATACTTGTCCGTCGCCACCGAAGCACCACAAAAAAGGTTCGTGCCTGGGACTGAGATTTGGCAGAAGTTCAGATTCTTCGCCTTCTCCCCAGTTTTCTTCTCCACCTCTTTCACATAGTCCGCCATCTTTTCAATGATGGTGACGGCTTCTTGCGGGGAATCCATTTCCACGAGATTGCCTTTGGCTATCTCCTCGTAAGCCTCCTCAACAGTGCTCACTTTGACGATTTCTCGGCGGCTCTTCGGGTCCCACCGCACGGGCGAACCCAACCGCTCGCTTGTGCCTTCGGGGAGCGGTGACTGCGCCGCGCCTGCGCCTGCGGTTTGCGGTTCCTGTTTCTGGTGACCCTTCCAGCGTTGCTGAGCCGCGTATCTCCCCGCGGCAGAACGGTCACCGCCGAAACCTTGAGCGGCTTTTGCAATCGCATCATGCAACACGACCCGCGCCGAACCTTGAACCGTTCTGATAGAACCAGCCTTCTCCACCTCCGAAACGACTTGATTCCACAACGAGTCGGGCAAACCCCATAACACCCCTGCTCTAAGGTCGTCAAGGACGCTGAGTTCACCCTTGGACAGTTTGGAACCGCAACCGCAATCGCATGGCATGTCAGTTGCCTCGTTCCCGCAAGAAGGCTTCCATCTCTTCGGGGAGAGAACTGCAACAGCCCGCCGCTTCGGTTTCCAACTCAATGCTCGCCCAGTATCTCGGGCGTTCCTTGGCGGCTTCGTAGCAGAGTTGGCTCTCTGCGTCATTCAGATAGCCGAACTCCCTAATCTGCTCCTCGGTCATCCCGCCGACGAGCATCGTGGCGATGTGCTTGCACATTTCGTAGTCGTTTGGTTCAATCACGGTTTGTCTCCTACATAGTCGGCGATGATTTCATCTTTGTTCAAGGTCGTTTTTGTTGAGTCGTTGCGTTTGTCAAGGAACCGTTGGTAGAGGGTTGGGTTGAGTATCTTGATTCCACCGCTGGGTCTGTACTCAAAAATCTTTTCCGCTGGACGCCTTGACCCGTCATCGTTGTTGTTCGTGTCAATCACCGTCACCGAATCAAAGCCGCCCTTCTCCAGATAGGTCGGGAAGTTTGCGGACACCTTGATGTGTGCCTTGCGGAGATGTTCTGACGGCACCGACCTGCCCGACGACACCGAACGGCGGATAGCCCTCGTTTCGGCTTCGTCGGTGTCACAGGAGTAGGTGATGAGGTGCATCTCTGCGGCGCCACCATCACGCCACGAGGCGATTTTCGCCATTGACTTGTCCAACCCGTTGTCAAGTGTACCGTCAACGATGACATCTTTTCCTTGTTGTATGGCTCGCGTCACAATCAAGGCGGCAATCATGGATGATTCTTCGTGGACGAGCGCCGCACGCAAATCCATCGCCCGACCGCGCAACACGGTCTCTTCCTCGCCCCGCACGCTTATTTTTTCTGCCTTGGTTCCTTCGTCCTGTTCCGATTGTTTCCACATCGGCAGAACCGCTTTCACATCGTCCGCGTTGGACATCACCGCTTCCCGTGGCAACAACTTCCCCTTTTTCTCTGGTGTGCCGTCAAGGCTCGTGCCGTAGTGCGGGAGTTTGACCCCTTCCATCTCTGGCGTAGACGATTTGCCCGACCCCCCGCCACCCGCCTTGACGAACACGCGGGAACCCGCTTGGTTCCTGCCCGACATCACACCGCTCATGGACTCGTTCACGATGTTGTTCCACAACTCTTTGCGCTCGGGGCTGAGGAATGGATAGATGATTGTTGGGGCGTCAAGGTTGTCAAAAAAGTTTGCGACTCGCTTGCCCTCGTATCCGCGTGCGGCGAGCGCTTGGGCGAGCATGTCCATGTTGCAATGCGTCGCGAGGCTCGGCATCACCTGTTCCAAAACCTTCCCTTCCTTCGTCTTTGCCCTGCCAAACGGTCCTCCGCCGAACTGTCGGACGGTGCTGTTGATTTGGTTGTGCACCTGCCAACGGATGTTTGCCGCGTAACGACCAGCCTCAGAGCGGTCACCACCGAACGACACAGCCTTCTCAATCCTGTATTTACCGCCGCGTTTCTTGTACTCCCGCACCAGCCAAGCGTTCGCATAGGCGGACGGGTACACATCAAACTTCTTCTTCGCCTCCGCCTTCACCCGCGAATACAACTTCATGTTCGTGGGAACATTGCGCGACTTTTTCATCGTCGGCACATTTATCGGTTTCTTGCCCTCCCGTTTCTGCTCGCTTTCAGCCTTACGCTTCCTACGAACAGCCGACTTGCGTTCAGCGTCGGACATGCTTTGCGCCTTGGACGATGGAACACACTTCGGGTACTTGCCTTCCTTCGCATCAGGGCGACCGCACTCCTCAAAACCGCCACCCTTCTTCGGTCGCGAAAGGTCTACCCATTTCTCGTCAAACCATTTACCCAAACCCCCGCGCTTCAACACCTCATCACGAGACGGACGCTTCTTCCGTTTCTTCTTGCCCCCCATCACGGTGTCAACATGCACCTGCGACGAAGTCGGCTGTTGTTTGGCAAGAATCTCCGCCCGCACCCGTTCCCGTTCAGCCTTGCCAACGGTCGTCAACTTACCCCTATCCAAAATCACTTGCTTACCGCTCGGCAACGCCGTCACCGACGCCATCTGCAAATCCTGCACGCCACCCTTACGGCGCATGGACTGGCGTGCCGCCTCCTTTGTCCACTTCCTCACCCACGGCTCAGGATTCGTGTACTCCTTGGAGAACACATACTTGATTCGTTCCCACAACGACTGCTCGCCTCGGTCGGCAACACGCGCCTCTTTCCGTGCCCGAGCCATCGCCAATCTTCCAGCGATGTGCGACGCCACATCCTCCACCATCCGAGCACCAGACTCAATACTGCTCCTCCAGCGTTGCTCAGCCGCGTATCTGCCTGCCGCAGACCTGTCCCCACCGAAAGACGCTTTGGCAATCGCATCGTCGGGCATCGCCATCTCAATCCTCGCCGCCGCACCACCGATTGAGAAGCCGCGAATCTTCCCCTCCTTCACCATCTCCCACGCCCACGGTTTCCACTGCACCCCAAGGAACACCGTCCCCGAAGGGTAGGTCACCTGTTTGGATTCACCCGACTTGGTCATGCCGATACTCACTGGCACTGGGAACGACATCGCCTCCAACCACTCGCCTGCGACGATGTCCTTGTTGTGTTGCAACCTGATGTCGCGGTCGCCAGTCCGCACATAATCCCACAACGCCTTCTGCAACTCGTCGGCATCCGTCCACTCGCCGTGCGCGTCGTAACGGTTCGGGATGTACCAAGGACCGAGCGTGAACCTGTGCTCCACATCCGCCTTGTGAACCAACTCGGTCTGCTCCTCGGCTTTCATCATCGCATCAACGGATTCCTGTTCTGGTATCTCGTCAACCATCGCCTCGTCAATGGCGTTGCGAACATTCTCGGGCAACTCCTCCCACGCAATCTCGCCCTCCGCCCAACCGAGCGCCATGTCCAAATCCATCTGCATCGGGTCGGAGGCAATCGCATCCACCGACTTCTCCACCGACCGCAGAATCTTCCCCGCCCACGCCTTCCCAGCATCCCCACCCCACGCCGCCCACGACACGCGACCAGCGGAAGGATAACCCTCAGACCCCTGCGACCAACCCTTGCCCTGTTTGTCAACTTCGTGGCGGGCAAGAAACGAGTTCATCCGCTTGATGGTCCTGAGCGACACCGATGCGCCGCGAGCCAAATCCGACGCCCGTTTCCTGCCGACATCCGTGAACCCGCCCCCAGCGTGCCCCTCCTCAATCCACTTCAACGCTCGGCGAGCCTCAGCCCGCACGCCTTCAGGGGGAGAAAAACTGTCAGCCATCGCCGACGACAATAATGGTTGACCGCCGTTGTGTTATTCGCTAGTGGGGTTGCTCTCCAACGACATCTCGGGTTCAATCGGGGCAGGCGTGCCACCAACCAGTTCGTAGCCGCTCAAATAAATCGCCTCAGAAATGGTCGCCCAAGCCGCGAGATGGTCGTCCAAATCCGCCGTCATCCGCGGACCAACTGGCGTCACATACACGGTCTCTTCGTCGTCCACAAGACGGTGGGCAATCAACGACACCACTGTCGGCGCAACCAGCAGTCCGCTGACCGAATCCCACTCAACGACCACATCCTCGCTGTCAACGACGATGTCCCAACGGTACTCAATCATTTCCCGCCCTCCGCCGACAACAACCAGCCCAATGACAACTCCATCAACTCGGCATCCAGTTTCCCGTTCTTCTTGAAGAACTGCCCGCCACCAAAAACATTCTCGGTGGACACCGTCAAAATCTCCGTAGCCCCATCCATCGCCAACAGTTTCGGCACCCTACCTCCGCCCTGACGAGCGTAGTCGTACAGACGCCCTTGGTATTTGTGCGTGAACTTGTCCTCCACATACTTGCCGCTGAAACGGAACCCCATCGCCTTCGTGGCACCAACAACCTTCTGCAAGCCGACCTTCAACTTCTCGGAGAACGGTGCATCGGGTTCGTCAACCTTGCCGAACACCCTTCGTTGCAAAGCCGCCTGCTCCAACAACCTTGTCTCCCTACTGTTGTACGAAATCCCGTGCACCATCTCGTGTGAAATCGTATCCGCATCATCCAAATCCGACCGTATCTCATGCCTTGTTGAGTCATACTGACCACCGCCCCTTGAAGTGAAACGGATTGCCACACCACCCAAACCAGTCCTCTCCAGTAATCGCATGACCGCCTCTGGCAGTCTGCGTCGGGTCTCAGCCAAAACCTCCCTCGCCAACTCGTATGGGGCAACACTCTTCCCATCTCTTATCACGGTCATCTGGTCGGGCGTACTCACATCCCTCGTGGGCACCGACGATGGCATCGCCCTGCGGCTACTGAGCAGTGCCATCACTCCTTCGCCGACAATCTGTTGCACCCGAATAGCGTTCTGTTTCAATCTGTCATTATCCTTGAACTGCTCTTGGGCGGTCATCACATCCGTCTCGTCGGTCGCCCAAACTTCCAGATTCCTTTCAGCCAACCGCAAATCACTTTTCGCATCGGCGTGTGCGAACTTGGCGGCGCGACGCTCCTGCCACAATCGGCGTTCAGTTTCCCCAAACGCCTTTATCTCTTCCGCCGTTTGCTCCTTGCCGCTTTGCCGCATTTGTTCTCCTTCGTCAAGGAACTTGGTGTATGCACGAGTCGCCTTTATCAACGCCGACTTTGTTTCCTTCGCCCGAGCCTCAGCCCTTATCACCCCTTGAGCCTCCTCCAACAAACGGGCAGGCAACGAG
>Ga0194115_10002301_pt1 | contig 22908 bp, 21 predicted proteins | sample TA2MahsurfametaG_3_FD_148656 | JGI IMG/M metagenome (GOLD analysis project Ga0194115, IMG submission 148656) | Freshwater microbial communities from Lake Tanganyika, Tanzania - TA2015002 Mahale S4 surface | ecosystem: Environmental > Aquatic > Freshwater > Lake | place: Tanzania: Lake... | reverse complement strand
AATAGAACATGAGAAACATATCACACGTCCATGGTCCGATACCCTTGACTGATAATAGTTTGGTCCGAATCTCATCTTCAGTCGAAGTAGGATTAGTCAAAAATGTCTCCGATAGCTCTCCTGATAGAAAGGTATCTGAAAGTGCCACAATCGATCGTGCCTTGGCATTAGATAATCCAGCCGGTTTCCGTAAATGTTCTTCCATACCCTTCTTTGCGAGGGTTGTGATCGATTCTGGACTAAGTGGTTGGGCGACAGATAGAAGTCGTATCCACATTGATTTTGCTGCTGCGCCTGCTAGTTGTTGACCTGCGATGATACGACAAAGAGATTGGAAACAATCTTGCGGTTTGTGTTTCGATTTGTTGTCGTCCTCCTTTTCTTCATGCCGACAAACAGCATCTTCTACCACAGAATAAGTTCTAGGTAAACCATTTTCTTGAACAAGAGAAAGTAACCGTCCACTGGTATCTGTTTCCAACATGTGAGTGATCCCTTCCTGAAGGCACCATCCACCCTTGGTGATGGTATTACTACCCAAACTACTACGGAATAATTCTTCCACAATCGGATCAATCCGTTTCCTCTTCAACGTTGTCGGTTTCTCATGGCAAGCAATCATCCCGGAAGCTGCCCGTCGAGATACTCTCATGATGTGATGTTGGGTTCAAGAATGTGCAAAACACGAAGCTTTCTGCGTCGAGATCAGGGTTTGTCTGATTGTGAATGGCACAGGAAAGTACTCTCGATTGCATGAACAAAATACCGCAGTTGGTCGCTTGTTTGGGTCGACTGTCAACGAATGGAGGATTCTTGAGATAGGTACTATATGCGGTAGATACACTAGGTATCTATATGGATAGATTTAGATGTTTCCGTCACGGTCACAGTCACTGTCACTTCATGACAGTGAGTCGGCTTATTCGGAGGAATCGGGGTATCGCCAGTCGGTGGTCCAAGAACTTTTTTGGTGAAGCTGGGATGGGAACATAACAATAACTACCGTGTGGGATTGAAGGGACAGAGTAGCTCATAAGGAAGCCTGTGTCCGATCTTCATCAAAGAAACCCGTGGAATTTCCTTGGAAGAGTATTCGATCCTTGCCCGGTACCATGTCTGCGCCGTCTCATGTCACCGAGAGTATTGCCGATCGGAAAAAGTCACGAGAGCTTGCGGAAGCGAGGCAATCGGGGGCTGTAGCTCCAGCTGTGGATGTGAAGACGGGAGCTATGATTAATCCACATAACCCCGAGTTCATTACAAAGAGACCGTGGTATTTGGGAGAAGATGCAGGTCCTTCACTTGATCATCAGGCTGATCCGACGCGTGATAAGGTCCTCCTGAGTATGAAGTCGGCGGATGAAATAGTAAAGGAGGAGCGAAAAAAATACAAAGAAAAGGTTGAAAAACAACAATTGGAACTTGGGATGTGGGTTGAAGCAATGAGGAATGGGAAAGGGACTTACCGTATATGTCAGATCGTAAAGATCGCAAAGAAGGGGACATTGTTTGACTTGAAATATGAAGATGGGGTTCTCGAGGAAAAGGTCAAGTTTAAGCCTTCGTCGAAATCTCTGTACAAGCCTCGAATTCGAATGACGAAGACGGGAGCACGAAGTCTGATAGTGGATGAAAAGATTCATGGGAAAGAAACATATGATAGCAAACGCGACAAGTATCACGGTTACGACCACGAATCGCACACGAACAAGGTGTCAAAAGTCTTTAGTGAGCGAGATGAGTTGCGGAAGAAACTCCGAAAGGAGCAAGAGAAAAGCAAGAAGAAAGACGGCAAGGAGCATGGCGGAACTAGCGACTCAGATTCAGATGGTGATGATGATTCAGATGCAGGAGGTGATTCCGATGATGAATTCGTACAGCGAGATGAAGATGAACGAGTCATCACAACCCGCCTTGCACGACAGGGTGGTGTCGGCGGGGCACAGATGAAGGTGACAGCAAGAAATCTTCGTATCCGTGAGGATACGGCAAAGTATTTACGCAATCTTGATCCGAATTCTGCCTACTATGATCCTAAATCTAGAAGTATGCGTGATAATCCCAATCCTGAAGTCCCCCAAGAGGAGGCACAATTCGCTGGAGATAACTTTGCACGGATATCGGGAGATGCTGTCAAACTGGCCGAGACGCAACTATTTGCATGGGATGCCACCGAGAAGAGTGCGACGACAGAAATGCATCCACAAGCTAATCCCTCTCAAGTCGAACTCCTAAAGAAGAAATTTCAGAATAAGTCTGCAGAGATTCAATTACAGAAAAAGCGAAAAGTTTTGGACAAATATGGGGGACAGGAATATTTGGATGGTTCAGGTGGATTAGCAAGTGTCGACGATCCAAAGAAACTAGAAGATTTGGAAGCTATGGCTCGAGAAAGAAAGATTCGGTTCGGGGCCAGCGTCGAGTCGGCACAATATGGAAAAGATGGCCGTCTATTGAATGGCTCCATGAACAAAAAGAGAGCGCCTTCTGTTCCACAAAAGTCGAAATACCAAGAGGATATCTATATCAACGGCCACACGACCGTTTGGGGAAGCTTCTTTCATATCGGCGCCTTCCAATGGGGGTATGCTGACGATCACAGTCTCATGAAGAATTCATACTGTACCGGAGAGGCAGGCCGCTTAGCGAATGACGAAGCCAATGAGATGCGATACGGTACAGGAATAGCTGGATCTGCAGCCTTGGCTCAAGCCAGAGGGATGCTCAAGACTATGTCCAAGGGGACAACTAGTGACGGAAATCGGAACAAGGTTGAGCCACCCTCGTCGAAATCGAAGCTGTACGGTGAGGCAGACCTCAACGCAAAGGTCGATCAAAGTAGAGTCCAGGAAGTACTGAAAAAAATGGATATGGAATATGCAGAAGGGAAGAATGATACGAAACGCAAATATAACTCTCTCAGTGCTGACGTCGACGTGACTCAAGAGGAAATGGAAGCCTACCGACTACGGAAGGAACGAAGCAATGATCCGATGGCGAAAATCCGTAGCGATGAACTATTGTCATACAAATAAGTAGCCAATGGTAGTCTACGTATACTTATTCATCCTCTTCTGGGTACGCTTCTTCGTCTTCCAAAAATAGATCAACCGACGCAACTTCATCGGCATCGTTACACCGCAGTTCTTCCGACACTTCACCAGGCAAGGAACCTTCTGCACGATCCTCAGGTTCTTTACCCTCTTTTGCCTTTTCTCGGTGCAGGAACTGCATCCATCCCATAGAAGAGTTGTGTATTTTTTGAGCTTCTCCATACTCCACCGGAGTTTTCCCCGCATCATCCCGAATGAAAATCGCTTCTGAATGCTGCTCAATTAGTAGATGCATAATCCGGTGTCGTTTCCATTCATCTGCCTTCTTATTCCGGCGCTTCCCATTCAATACAGCAGCAGCCGCGCAATGTAGGGGTGTGCGACCCAAGTTATCCCGCCGATAAGCTGGCATACAGAGGGATTCTCCCTGTAGAAGCCGAACAAATACTTCTTCCTCAGTGAAGTGAGCAGCAGCCACGTGAAGTGGTGTCGATCCGGATTCGTCCGGTGTTTCCTCGGGAACCAAAACGTGCGACTTCATTTCCGAGATGATAGCTTCAACAACGTCCAGTGGTGGTCGATAAGCCAGTGCGATGTGTAGAGGCGTAGTTGCCAGGTTAACATCGAAGTGGGAATCCGATCCTTTGGAACCTTTGGAAGATCTCGAGCCGTCGTCACTATCAGTTAGTGACGACGAGTGACTGCAGTGTCCCATGTCTGAGACATCTATCGTCTTGGAAAAGGCAAGGAATTCCTTCCATCTTCCCTTTTCACCAAGAGAGTGTAGCGCCAAGACTTTGCGCGAAGGACTTTGGTTTAAAATCATCGTTTCATCATCTTGGGACGAAGGGGCCGTACCACTCTTGGTGTCTTTCGGGCAGGCCCGCTTCGACACGCGACTCTTGAGGAAACTACTGAGCGTCATCTTGGTTGTGGGGTGGATGTGTATAATGTGACAGAATGAAGGGCAATTCCTGAAGAGTTCCAAAAGGTGAGCCCGCGAAGCTGCCACCAGGCAATAAAAAATGAGCGAGAGCGTGTCTAACCACCCTCTAGAAGAACGGCCTCTGAATTCCCGTCCGTTGAGTTTTTACGGTTTTGATACGGTTACCACGACAAGGATTATTTATCGGCATTGATCCCGGGACGCAGGCGGGCGCTTTGTCCCGGGATTTTTTTTTTTTGGACTCGTTGAAAACATGTACTCACATTTTTTGCAGCTACATACAGTTAAAGGGACTACGTGGCGAACGGCGTATTCGGCAACACGACTCTGACCTACGGTAACCTGACTTCGAACCCTGAACCCTTACCATATAGCCGCTCTTTGTTGACTGTTTACTTTGTAATTACAACTGGGGGGAACTGGTTTAGCTTTCTCGAGATGTCGGATTTCCCTTCAAAAGAGTCCATTCCATGTAATCGACCGAGGTCTACGATTCAATCGAACCAGAGTTGGCCTTCCCATTTCACGCCCGGTCGGAGGGGGGGAGGAGCGGGCAAATCACACTCAAAAAGCAAAAGTGAAATAGGTACGTCGACGGGGCGTTTTCAAACGGGTTGTAGCGCTCTCACAGTCACATGTTTCTTTGACTGCAACTGTATAGCCTACAGAACTAGGTACGCTTGGGGCTAGATATTCTAAAGCAGTAGGCGAAGGAATTCTGATATACGGCTGTACTGACTACTTCGCAATAAAGAAATATGACAACTTATACAAAAACGACACGCTTGGTGCGAGCTATTCTAGTTGCAACTGCAAAGTAAAAGAGTAGGCGAAGGAATTCTGGGATACGGCTATACTGACTGGTATGTCAGACCTGTGAACAGATGGGTGCGGCACCCGAAACCTCTCGGAACGTTTGTCAGTTGGTAGCCTCGACAGATCGACTTCAACCAAGTTGAGATTCGATATTGACATCAACCTGCGATCAAGCCACGTCTGAGGGCATGAATAACCGGCATCCCTTATCCGAATCAAGCCATATGGACGTAGCGACATCCACAAGCTTGTACTACGCAAATAGAATCTCTTTTCCCTGTGCCCTTGCTATCTCCGCAACTAGGTCCATCTGGGAGTTGTCCGTTACGACGAACTTGTTTATGCCCATGAGCATCGTTTCAACGATGAGTTCCTCCTTGAACGAGTCAATAATGATTCGAGATTTGATGGTCGGGCCTGCAACGTCGTGATACATCAATTCCTCGCACAATTGACTAACGTCGTCCACATCGGCGCCAAGGCTTGGCGAAATCCAGATCGAGTCGACTCCATGGGATCTATCGATCAGTGTCGCCAATCGACTCCCCGTCAATACGGGATCATATTCAGAGCACACTGACTCTCCAAGTCGTACTGTAGTATGGGTTCCAACTCTAGCGTGACCGTCCAATGACTGTTGCAGCTCAGATGCATTCTCGTCAAAACTGGGGAACTCATGCATGATACTCAAGGAGCTCAAATCAAGCGGTGGAGACGATGCGATCGCAACGAAGAATTTGAGACCTGATGGAGCAACATGATGAAGAGTACGAAGGTTCCTGAAGTCTCTTGAGAAAGTTGCTGGCGGGAGCCGCACTCCCCTCACCCCTAAATCTTGTAGAGCCTGTAGCTTGTCGGGTACGTCGGAGGAGTCTTCCTTGTAGAGTTGGGGTGAGATGAGCCCATCTTGATGTGGAGATTCCCTGCTAATATCGAGAAACATAGAAATGAATTTTTCGTTGTGTTTTGGAAGATGAAGGCCCGACTGAGAATCGTAATAGGTCTCCGTCGATTGCAGTCGTCGAGACCGCGGATGTATCCGGGATTGACGAGCGAAAGCCCATACCGATCGGATCGAGCCATGCATCATCCGTCACTATCACTGTATGTGGAAGGCAGCTCACAAAAATTAATGGAACCCCACCTTCTGAGATGGATGTGAGAACTTTATGTGCACAACATGGTGAGACGTTCAAAATTGACATGTGACAACGGCAGAAATTCGACGTTGTCTCAGGCTCATAACCTGTTTTGATCTTGTTGGAAGACACGCCCTTGCGAGTCTTGGTCTGACAGGTAAAAGAAATCCTGGAATTGGCTATGCATGGCCAGTCCGAGCTGAGATGGAGAATAACGGAGGAGGACGTCAATATCTCCAATTGAAAGAGAAATATAGGCCAGAAGAAACCTTTCTTTACAAGAGAGATTTTCGTTGGATAGCTTCATGCACACAGGATGTCGCCCCCGATATCGATGAGCACTACAACCGAATGGCTACCTCGGGAGAACCACAGTACGCTCTTCTTCCAGCATATAACTATAGCTTTAGTCAGTTTATTCATGTCTATTAATCATCCAGCATCAGCGCATTGGCACGGATCTCATTCCATTCATCTTCGATGTTCTCGGGAGACTGGATCACCGTTTTGACTGGCGACGCTTCGATAGGTAAAACGTAGGCCAACATCCACCGTAGTTTCGCAAAGAACACAAGTGGGATGATCGCGAAAATGAAGAACATCATAGAATCAACAAAGTTTCGGTCGGGACGATCCATGCTCAATTCACAAAAGAGCATTCGTGCGAAATCGGTTCTTTCGGTACAGATCTCACGGTATCTGGTTGAGACAGTGTACAGCCTTGCCTTCGCAGATTCCAGAAGCTCTTCAGGCGTTGCATCGGATAGTCTAGATGAAGACGCAGAGCTTGAGTCGTCACTCCTGCTTACATCGACCAGTTTCGGCACGCTGCAATCGTCGAAACTGATCTCGGCTCCATAACTATCACGAGAATTTCTTGACTTGGAGGGAGAGTACAGCGGTTTGATACTACCACCATATTTCCCAATTGCAGCTACCGCCGAACTTTCAACGTTACGACGGTACTTTGCATCTTCGGTGTAGAACTTTATCGCAAATGTGAGGGTTGCAGCATGGTCTCTCGATGGGGCAAATCCAAGTTTCAGGAACTTGCCACTGCACACAAACTGCTTTGGCGTTGTGAATTTGCCTTCAATGAAGGCACGAGCTGCGGCTTGCCATTTCTTGTCGAAGCTCTGAAGGGCCCGACGAAACTCACGAATGTCGTCGGGGATTAGCCCGTTGTCCATCGCAAGGTCTGAATTCAGAAACGCAGTCGGAGATTGAAACCCATGCTCTTGATACGCCCTGACGGCGTCAAACCAATCTTTGTTCTCATCCATTAGATGATGATATGCTGCGAAACAACCCGAAGTGCGTTCAATGCGGATGTGGGAGAAAAAGTAAGAGTAAAGGATGAAATCAGGAGTCGACACTACTAAGAAATCCGGCAGAAATTCGAGGTCTTGTGAATTGTGTGTGGAATGTCTTATTATGTGGGGCATATATATTTGGAGAACAATTTTCTCGAGGCATCCCATTTTTGTCTTCCAACGATTGCAACCGTGACAATTTCGTTTACGGGGTCGGCAATTTTGATCATCCAAGAGCGTGAAACATAGGCGTTGGCTGTCACATTGCAAGTTCAACTGCAAGCATCATCCGTTGGTTTCCACGACTACGATAGGTCAGCCTTATGGTGACGCTGTAGAGTCAAGACGTCGGACCCAATTGAGTGAAGTCGGAGTGACAGAACCGTTATCCGATCGCTTCGGTCTAGTACCATTGATGTTACAATCTTGTCACGGCAACATTATCCCTAGATCGCCTATTTCATACTCGGTTAGCATGATTTACTTACAGTTAACAACTAACGGTGACAAATCCCATTTCAAGAGTTTGCGCCAAACATTCCCGGCGATTCGACTTAACTCGCTAGTTCTGTGTGAAGCATTCCATTTTACAAGATTTCATCATGGCGGTGTCATGATGTAGTAGCAGAAGGCTAACTTTCCAAGTACCTCGCTAATCGAATGCCACAAGAGCTGAAGTGATGCAAAAATGTTTCAAACTGAAGTCAGATTTAGAGAGGTTCATTCGAATTCAGAATCAATCGATCGCACGTGAACAGATCGGATTGTTCAAAAAAAGGGTTCCACAGTTTAGTCCCATCCTGGCTTTTCCTTGAGCTCCCAAATAGCTCCAGCGGTCGGTGAAATTGTCGTTCGCTTCTTGTAGAATGTATTGTCCATCATCTCCTTACACTTGGCAGGATCCTTATTTTGAAGAAATTTTGCTCGTCCCGCAATCTTGAGATCTTGCCATTGTCGTGAGCAGCTATCTAGCCTTCCGACACGATAAAGATGATCTCGCTGGTAACGACTTCCGATGCACCGACTCCACTCATCCCAGTACAGAGACAGGGAGACCTCCACTACTTCAGGCGACAGCCGCTGTAGACTGACCCTCGTCGTCGCTTTTTCCCTCGATTCTGAAGGAATTTCTTGCTCCATCGTGCGCTTCGATACTTGTAGAGTGGGGAAATCGGGTTTTCTTGTTGGGCTATCGCATTACCGTATTGGAATGGAACCTACCGCCTTCAAGGTTGAAGGTGCAGCTGAACGTTGGGCTCTATTGCTGGGTCACACCGTCCTGCTTTCCTTTCCTCGTCGCATTGTTTTCGGCGTATTCCACGTGGAGGTAAATCGTTAATGCTGTTGCTGTCATGATGGGTGCGTGAACCCCTAAAGTTCCAGAAATTATATTCTGTAGCGTAAACACACGGTTAGGACAGGGGCATAGGGGCCATGAGGAACTGAGCCGCATGCGTGTGTTGCTCGACTGGCGGGCCTCACAGGACTCACGCAAGTGCCTTAAACACTGTCTTCAAGTTAACATTAGAATAGAGAATATTTTTTCATACCGAATCTTCGTGGTAATTGCTTCTATTTGGTACTTGATGGGGCTACAAGGTGTCGCAATCAAAATTTGCCACCGAGGCAACGTCGGATGAAAGAACTATCGAGTGTCCAAGGTGTAACAGGAAATACGAATCGTTCTGGTTGCAAAGACAACAACAAGGAGCTTCGGTAGAAGCTGGCAGTCCACATCTCGTGTCGCGATGTCATTCTTGCCATGGTCAGGTGAGGGAGGCATTCATTTCATTGTTTGGATCGCCGTGCTCTTGGTATCCTTCGATCAATTCTGCGACGCATTTCTGCTGCCGCCTCAAACAGACTTGCCTTTTTCATCATGCCGGAGAGGTCGATTGTGGGCGATCTCCATTAGAAGCAGCAGAGTGGGTGACTCGAAAAGTGAAAGTTATGCTTCGAGCGTGATTCCTATGAACACACCAGCTCGTCAATCCATCCCAGATCATATCGAGCTGAGACCGATCCCTGGTAAGGGACTTGGTGTGATTACCAGAGTACCGATTCCACGGAACACAGTTGTAGGCGACTATAGAGGTGAAGTCATGACGAGTGAAGTGAAAGACCGACGATATCTGGTCGCTAATCAACATTTGCGTCAACCTGAGGATTTAGAGTGGGCAGAATCGAGGAGGCGACGGGGGCAGACGACCAGTGGCGATTACCTTTACGGCGTAACGATGCCTGGAGGTGTTGAACCAATGTATATCGACGCAGAGGACGAATATGAATCACTTTGGACTCGCTTCCTAAATCATGCGGCACCCCCCGGGAACAACGTCAACCCGAAATCCATCCATCAGAGCTATGACGGAAAGCCAAGGGTATGGTTCGTTTCAAATAGAGACATCCTTGCTGGTGAAGAGCTGTGTTTTGACTACGGTGACGATTACTGGCTTCCTGGTGATAAGGTCTTCTAACTTTTTGGTGAATTGCCGCGACTCGCGATCACCAACGATACATTTGCCATATTCATAGTCGAGAACTAGCCCAATCCGTGGATTCGAAGGGGTGGCGAGAGGTGATTATCCTATAGAAGAGCAGTTGTGATACATTGCAGCTATTAGGTATGGAATCTATTATACTCGTAGAACCGCGACTGGAACTAGTGAATTGAAACTTTCTAGTACTCGGCTATCGAGGGGAACGAAATCTGTGACGTCACCAGCAGATGAGCACTAGTTTCGAGCTCCGTCGGACCTCGATTCCTGAATCAGCTCGGTAGGGGGGATCTTTCTAGATTCCGACCAGACCAAAGCATGCAGCAAAGACGATATCTCAATGTTGATTTAGAAACGGGGACCAGCATGAGAGAAGTGAAGTTAGTTGGTTTTATGCTGATCCAATTTATTTGGACGGCGATTTCTTTTGAACAACGAAGCACCAACCGAATCTTTGGCCCAAATTCTCGATTCACTCCGTCGTTTCGTACGAACCGATTAGTATTCTCTAGAATAGGAGGGTGTCGCGATGGCTTGAATTCAGGAGATGAGTCAATGTCAGGATATGAGGAAAGGAGACGTCAGTTTTTGCTTGGCTCAGCAACGATATTGGGTTCAGCGATTCTAGGATTCCAGTCCAAACCCGCTGGTGCCGCTACTGTTATTCTGGAGGAATCGGAAGCACGTCGGATAGATATGTTTGAACGAAACTCGCCATCGGTTGTCTTCATTGACACTTTCACCGAAAAGCAAGATCAGTTCAGCCCAAATGTGATGGAAGTACCCCTTGGATCCGGCTCAGGTTTCATATGGGATAAGGATGGACATATTGGTAGGTACTTTGCCAAACCACCGTTCTCCCGCTTTCAAACCGACGTGTACCATACTGTGATCTCATTTGCAATTTTTTTCAGTGACCAACTACCATGTCATCCGAAATGCAAAGGCTGCCCAAGTAGCAATCATTACACCGACCAAAAAGGGAAGTACTACGAGTGGGACAAGTCCTCCACCCCTTCGTCAGGCATCGAGTGGTCCAACGATGGTCGATCCGACTGTCGTCCGACCGACAGCGATGCAGGCGAACTACGGTGATCAGGGCTCACAGTATCAGCGTTCTGTCTATACAGCGACTGTCGTAGGTGTCGATCCTGGGAAGGATATTGCAGTACTCAAAGTAGAGGCTCCCGTCGATGTCTTGTATCCCATTGACATCGGAACATCGATGGGACTGAAAGTTGGACAAAACGCATATGCTATTGGAAATCGTAAGTCCATGACATATGGTCTATAGGACCTATTTCTTTACTTGACAAATCATCATCTAACTGTCTCTTAGCCTTCGGTTTGGATCATACTCTGACGAGTGGTGTCATATCAGGTTTGGGTCGAGAGGTGAAGAGTCCAATCGGACGACCTATCACCAACGTAATCCAATCGGATGCAGCAATCAATCCTGGCAACTCAGGTGGCCCTTTACTCAATTCATCTGGCAAACTCATTGGCATGAATACGGGTACGTGTGAGAATGGTCGTCAATATTCGAAAGTATACGTCTGTTTCAACATTAACAGCTCACACGACATTTGTTTTTTCTCGGTAGCGATCTATTCGCCATCGGGGGCAAGTGCAGGAATTGGATTTGCTATCCCAATTGATACAGTGAAGTATATTGTAGATACGTTGATTCGAGATGGGAAGGTCGTACGTCCAATTCTGGGTATTAGTTATCTCGAATCTAAACAAGCACGGGCACTGGGTATTGAACGTGGTGTATTAGTTTTGGATGTACCCGAGGGGACACCACCCGCCTTAGCTGGATTGAAGGGTACAAGACGTACCGAGACTGGATTAGTCGAAATTGGTGATATTATTATTAATGTGGGAGGGAATGCTATCAATACAGAAGCGAATCTGTTTCAGGCCTTGGAAAGCTACCAACCAGGTGACACGGTTGAATTCAAAGTCCTTCGTCTTGTGGCGATTAATGACTCCCTCGTTCAGAAGGAAATCACTCTATTGATCCGTCTACAATCTAGTGACGTCTTGCAGCAGGAGGCTCCAAGTCTACGATACTATCAAACTAGATGAATACAAGTACTCTAGACAAAATCCAACTTCGTTCTAATAGCTGTAGGAATGCTAATCTTCCCAAAAAAACATTTCCGTCCCACGCAGATATCAAATTACAAACCCAAAGCTTCTGAAAATTTTTGCCATGTCAGACCTTGTTCACCATCGGATAATTCCTTCAGTCGTACCCCCATCTTAAACCGTGCTAATTTTTCTTTCCCATCCGCAAGAAGCTCGAATAGAGCTTCGGCGGCAGTCGTATCTTCAATTTTCGCTGCCGTCGCACCGACAAAGGGACCACCAAGAGGTGGTGCATAGGGCATATTCACAACAGCTGTAACAAATGCATCCTTCGTTACTGCTGGTCCATCAATAAAGATTTCTGTACTCCATTTCGATTGATGTTTCTTGTCGAGTGCTTCAAAGGCACGTTGTTCATAGATAGGAATCCATTTTGGACGACTTGCCGATTGATCTGCCATTTTATATCCACCATCTGGAAGACGGAATTCACAATCGGTACAACCTGAATAACAACACATCCCACCCGATTCATCTAACATGATATATTTTTCAGCCAATCTTCCAAAGAGTTTCACAGCCTCCTTAGGTTCAATGGAAATGTCGGAAAGAGTCGCAAACAGTGCCGGAGACGACGAGGACAACCGTCGTCCCCCACTCGACGGAGCGAAGGCCTGCACGACCGTGAGAGTCACGATGGAACATATAGATGAAAACTTCATGGTACCCAAGTTGAATCTATCAGTGACTATGTTCAGATATAATTCACAGTGTGTTGGGCATTTCTTCGACCAGCAACCTCACAATTGTGGACGCAAGTTTCGGAAGTTTTGGGAAAGAGAGAAAACCACGTCACTGGGTCGAATGAGTCATCGCCTGTAGAAGGAACGTGACAGAGCACCCCCGAACTACAGTACGTCCGACACGACGGCTTTTTGATGGGAAGTTCCTGCGCGTGTCACCTTGACGACGTTTGGTATCCACAACAGAAAGTCTCTCAAGGTTCTGCTGTCGTTCACTTGTCAATTCTGGAGAAGAAGACCAGAACAAACTAAAGATGATGAATTCCATGTTACGATCTCTGATTCGTTCATCCTCCCAATCCCCCGGATTTCGATCCTTTCATTCCACCGCACCCAAGGCGACGACGATTGTCTGTGTCCGGAAGAATGGGAAAGTTTGTATGATGGGAGATGGTATGGTATCGATGGGGAGTATGATTGTGAAACCAAATGCAGTCAAAATCCGTCGTATTCCTGCCAAGGGTACAGATGATCCACAAAAGGGGACATTGGTAGGATTCGCTGGAGCGACGGCGGATGCCTTTACATTACTGGAACGACTTGAGGGAAAACTCGATGAATATCCAGGACAACTATCGAGAAGCTGTGTAGAACTTGCCAAGGGTTGGAGGACGGATAAATATCTACGAAGATTGGAGGCTTCGTTAATTGTTGCGGATGAAAAAATTTCATTGCAACTGACAGGAAATGGTGATGTCCTAGAAATGAATGATGGAGTCATCTCTGTCGGAAGTGGAAGTCCCTATGCTACCGGTACGTCGTAGGAACTGCATATGGCACGCAGAGGCAAAACAGACAGAACGAGCCACAATTTGGACCACTTGAAAATCTCTAAAGTCACCTTTCCTCTCTCTCTACTCTCTTCGCATACTATGATAGCCGCAGCTCGTGCGTTGATGAGTATTGACGACCTAACAGCAGAAGACGTTGCGAATCGTGCCATGAATATTGCTGCAGATATGTGTGTCCATACAAACAAAGAATTCCTAACGTATACCCTAGAGGATAAAGGAAAGGATTCCAAATAGAAAAAGAAAGAAAGAATGAGTGGATGTCTATTGAAGTATTTTTCCTCCTTATCATTTTATGTCACGTAGAACTCAAGTACGGTACGACCGTTGTAGTATCGCCCACCACCCACATGCCTAGATACATACAACCATTAGTATAGCGGCTTGTAGCGAATCATCTCTGATGATTTGGATTCTAGTACATAGTTTTTTCCTCTCTAGATGGCAGGACACCACCTTGAATCCTGGGTGGGTACGACAAGAACGACTGACCTATTTCATCTTGGGCAATTTTACTCTTACCATCGAAAGCTGTTGTGTCATAGTAGAAAGCAAAAAGGGGGGTTTGTGAGGAGGATACCGCTCTACGGACCGAAGATCAGGAATCCATATCGACACGTGATTCCTGAATTTGAAACAACCCAGGCATCTAAAGGACTACGACGACAGTTCCGCTTAGACGTGGACGCTTTTCAAATCCAACTTATTACAGTTAACTCCTCTACTAGAAACCTGATGTCACCATAGACTGAAGCAGAAGGAATACGCAGGTGGGATCAAACAACGTAGGATGCTTGAAATATTCCACTGGAAGGATCCCGCGGTTGTTTCGTAATGTCGGATTGGCTCCATGGTCAAGTAAGACGGTCAGCGCTTGACGAATATTCATCCCACTACTATCCGATGATTTCATGGAAGCTAAATGGAGTACCGTATGACCATCTTCATTTTGGGCGTCACAGTCAACTCCATAGTCGATGAATAGCCTGACCATGGCCATCGTCGCTTCTTGAAAGACTTCATCATGATCCTTGTCCAGATTCTCAACAAGAATGTGTAGAATAGTCCACCCATCCTTGTCTGGTGTCGTGACGTCGATCCCACGCTCCAAGAGAAGCTTAACAAACGACATCGTCACTTGTTGATTATTCCCGTCTAGGTTGTCGACGAGGTAATGGAGGGCTGTCCAACCTTTTTCGGATGTAGCTCTTGGATCTATCCCATGTTCTAGGAAAAGCCCGACCAATGCCAGCATCACTTCTTCACTACCTTTTTCGATATTACTTGCAAGACGATGTAGAACTGTCCGGCCGCTGTTGTCTTGTGCCGTTACGTCGGCCCCATGTTCAACTAGGAACCTGATCATCACAAGTGACGCATCTCGATTGTAGTTGTCGATTCTGTCAATGAGACGGTGAAGGACAGTCCAACCACCTTCCTCTTGAGCTGTGACGTCGGCCCCGTGCTCGACGAGAAGCCCGATCATAGCCACTGATGCATTTCGATTCTCATTGTTTAGCCCGTTCGTCAGGAAGTCCACGGCAGTTTCCCCGGCCTCAGACTGCGCTGTGACGTCGGCCCCTTGCTCCACCAGAAGTCTCCCTATTGCTTAACCTAACCATATCCAGTGATGCTTGTCCAAAATTGTCGTCGAGCGCCTTGACCAGCAAATGCAGTGGAGTCCGCCCAAAGTGGTCTCGCAATGTAACATCGGCCCCAACGCTCACGAGAAGCCTGGCCACGGCCAACGATGTTTCGGCATTATTCTTGTCGTGCCTATCGGCGAGTACATGTAGGGCAGTCCACCCTTCCTTCGTCTCTCGTGCCGTGACATCGGCGCCGTACTCTACAAGTAATCTGGCCATAGACAGCGACGCGTGTCGATCATTGTATTTAACCCTGTCGGCAAGCAGATGCAGAGGAGTCCACCCGTCCTTCTTCTCGTGTGCTGTGACGTCGGCGCCGTGCGCCACGAGAAGCCTGATCACAGCAAGCGATACTTCGTCGTTATCCTCTCGCACCGCGCAGACGACAAAATGGAGCGCAGTCCACCCGCCGTAGTGTTGCGCTGTGACATCGGCCCCATGCTTTACTAGAAGCCTGACCATAGCTAGCGATGCTTCTTCGTTATGGTTTTTCAGCGCTCCGACAACCCAATGCAGTGCAGTGCGGCCGGCGTCGTCCACCGCTGTGACGTCAGCCCCCCGCACAATGAGGAGCCTGGCTATTGCCAGGGATGCTTCTCCATTGTCCTCGTTGAACCTCTTGGTAAGCAGGTGAAGGGCAGTCCACCCGCCGCTGGCTTGCGCCATGACATTGGCCCCCTTGGTTTGCAGTGTGGCATCGGCTCCGTATTCGAATAAAATCCGGGCGATTGCTACCGATGCTTCTCTATCGTCGTCATAAAGGCTATCAGCAAGCAAATGCAGTGCAGTCAAACCTTCCTTGGTCTGAGCCGAGACGTGGGAACCGTACTCGAGGAGTATCCTGACAAGTATCAACGTCGTGGCTAGATTCTCCTGATCAAGATTCTTGGTCAAAAGGTGTAGGGCTGTCCACCCGTCGTTGGTCTGCGCGTCGACGTCGGCATTGTGCTCCAAGAACAATCTGGCGAATGAAAGGGATGCATCTCCATTGGACTTTTCGACTCTACTGGTGAGAAGATGTAGGGGATTCCACCCATCCATATCTTGCGTTGTGACGTCGGCGCCATGCTTGAAGAGTAATCTGGCAACTGCCACCGACCCATCTCGATTGACCATGTCAAGCCGACTGGTGAGAATGTGAAGGGGAGTCCACCCATCGTTCTCTTGGATTGTGACATCGGCCCCATGAAAGACGAAAAGCCTTATCAATACGAGAGATGCTTCCCTATTTTCGTCACTGACGTTATTACAAAGAAAGTGTAGGGCAGTCCACCCATTCTTCGTTGTCGCTGTCGTGTCTGCCCCATACTTCAGGAGAAGCCTGAATAATGCTGACCTCACCTTTAGATTACCCTCAGAAATCCCAACGACAAGCCAATGGAGGGCTGTCCATCCACGTTTGTCTCGAACATTCACATTCGCACCCTTTTGCTTCAAGAGCAATGCGACCGTAGTCAGCGTTGTGTCTAAATTGTCAGATTTAAGCCTTTGGACTACTGCATGCAATGCTGGAGTTCCCATAGGAAAACCACTAGGTTTAGGCAGTAATGAGAAAATGTATTGCATCTCTTCACGACTGATCCCGTACGGGTTCATGGTTGTCATGACTGATTTTGACTGTGAGAACAATGGACTCGATACTTTGGAGGGGGTATAGAAACCATACGCTGTTGCTTTTCCTTGCATGAACATGGTTAAAAATTCCACCAGGCGACGAGACTCTCCGTGCCATTCGTGGTATGAACCAAAGCAGGATTAATGGGCATGTGGACGGGAGGGGTTTCTCTCTAGACTGCTATGTACCACGAGATGGGGGAGGACAACATGTTTCACGTTTCACACGTTGGTTGCCAAAGGCAACAACTTCTTGTTTATGCGTTTGGTCGAAGCCCGGTGTTCGCATTTTTTGACCGTGAACCCCACTAACGGAAAATAACGTTTTCGTGGACACGTTGGACTTCACTCCACGACGCGGGGAACTTAGACTTTGGTAGTACTTCTTCAGTCCATATAGTCGATTCTTGACTTCCACAAGTTAACGTGTTTCCATATCTCTCCCACTCTTCACAATCAATTCCAACAGTCAAGTCTTCAGAGTCCACTTTGTTGTACCCAAAAAAGGAAATCTTTTGCCTTTCATCATCATGAAAGAAGATCAACGTGTGTCGTCCTTGTAAGCCCACAGGTAATTGGGCATCTACCGACGACGTGCTAACTTGGAAGGATGCGTCTTCCACCACCAAGACGATTACGTGTCCTCCAGATATTCGTCATTGTTTGTGGTTCGATCCTTTGTTTCATTTCAAATCGTCCCACTATACCAACTCCAAAATCGACAACATTTTCCAACACAGTGACCAAAATTTCCATGAATACCGAGTCAGATGGTGATCATGATGATTACATAACAATGCGGATACTTCCAGATCCTCTATCCGCCTCCTCGTCGTCGTCGTTGTCACAGAACCATTCCTTAATCTATATCCATGTCGGGAAGACGGGGGGCATCAGTTTAGACAAGGTCTTACATTCCAACTGTATGTGGTACTTTGGGAAATCAGCACGAGAAGGTTGTCTAGATTCATTACAACAGCAACAACAACAGGAAGATCCATCCGCCTTTTCAACGACGACACGAATATCGGACTTGACCAAGGCGACATTACATTTCGGTCCTCGAAAGGATTATAATGATTGGATTCATAATGCATCCCTTTTCCTTATCACACTTCGAAATCCCATTGATCGAACGATATCAGCATATAACTTTGATCACCCCAAGAATCATGATCCAAGTCGATATGGGGATCGTGGATTACCACAGGATATTAAACACTTTTTCGTCGACTGCTTTCCATTACTACAAGATCTGACAATGTCCTTGAAGGGTGTTGGGAAATTTTCCTTTTGGACAAGGAAGAAGAAGAGGGATTGTCATGACATGGCGGTACAGGCATTGGCGGGGAATGGATCTATAACTGCCGTCCCTCATCTACATATGAATTACAATTATTATCATGAATTGACGACTGCCCTGTATCCCTCTCGACCAGTCCTTGCGATTCGGACTGAATTTCTTTGGTACGATTTAGAAGAAATTGATCGGATGTTAGGTGGAGATGGGGTCTTCCCCGCATCAGGGATGACGTATACCCATGGGAGTTCCGCCTTTCGTGTGAAAGATAAGGGACTGTCGGCTTCTGACAAACAAATCTTTTGTTGTCACCTAATAACAGAATTGCAACTATATCAAGATCTGATTGAACGATCAATCAATCTTTACACATCCGAAAAACGAGAGGTGATAGACCCCCTCTATCAGGATTGTGGCCGGAGTACAGACACTATGAGGGAAATGTCCTGGCGACGATGGGAAGAAATGGCGTGTACCTGAACCTATAGTCTAAATCATCCTGAGACAAAGCGGCAACGACTAGACTAGACGGTTGTAGTTGCGTCGCAGCTACGTGATGAATATCAACCCAAGTTAGAGGTTCAGGTAGTATACAGCACTATATGGGGGCGAGGAAAATGGAGCCACTTGGTTTCGATTCACCGTCACTATCCGATATGGCATTGGGTATAGCATACACAGTCAGTCACTGTCAACGCTAACATGTAACTGTAACTGCACGATCGATGCGTGATTATGATTCGTACATATGCATACACAGCCAGTCTTTCGATTGACCCCCTCGATTGCACTTTTCTCGTCTGTCCAGCTATCCGGACAAAAACCCTCAATCGACGACCAAGAGATCCTCCATCCAAAAATGCGAAAATATGTGCCATACTGTACTCTTCGATTTGTTCCATTTGGATTTCATACATACATTTTTCTCATCAAGGCTTGCCGTCAACAACATTACTACACTGGACAGTACAAGAAGGGAACGTCATACGATGGCAGTAAACAAAAAGACTCCACCAAGGAAAACACAGAAACAACCAACACCGGAAAGTCGTGCTACTACAATAAAGCAGGTCCTCATCGGTGGTCCCCTTATTGGGACAAGAGAAAGACGAATTTCTTCAGATTTTGCAGGATGGGATCGTTTTGAGCCAATCATTACACCTGAAATTCAGGTCAGCAGTCATAGTACTGACAGGAATCAATCTCAACAACAACGATTTATTTTACTTCCACATTCTCGGCATATTGCAGTCTTGGCCTATCAGACTGGGGTCCAAATCGCAACCCTGGTCCCATATCTCGATGAGGAAGAGGCAAATGATTCAAATGATCAAATTATCATCGAATCTGTATGTCTAGCGAATTATACCAGAAAAGTGAATCAAAAGACTGTCCATGAGGTTCTAGAAATGGATGATTCAGATGATGATGATGATGAAGCCGTCAAAGTACCGACATCCACAGTTGTGACGTACGACGAGGTGGTTGTTTTGGCGGGTTGTCGGGATGGTTCCTTGAGAGAATTTTCATTACACAACCTAGGGAGTTGTCCCCATTTCAATTCTATCCAATGTGGATCTTACCACGTTGTTGGTCCCTGTCAACGACCTAGACGGGTTATCAGTGTTACGAAGGGTGAACCCATCATGCATGTGACTTCTCCACGTCTTCGTGGTGTCATTGATGAGAATGGGATCTTAGCGTATATTGTGATCCGAACAAAAGATTTAGAAACTCCTGTCGATGCAAATAAAGTCAAGACGGAACAGAATATGAATATTAAGGTTCTTCGGGTCCTACTACCATTTTATTCGGATGGTGATGGTGGTGATTCGAACAAGGTATCCCTCCTTCAGAAGAAGGAAGGTGATAATATTCCACGAAAATGGCCAGTAGACAACTTTCGTTGTCGTGTAGGTCGTGACAAGGCTGGAGGCTTTATGAATACTGCACCATTCCGTCTTTTATCGGTGAGCCGTTCTGGAGTCAATGACTGTTCTGTCTTTATCATCGTTGCACAGGCGAATACGATCAATATTTACTTGGATTCCGCCTTGAAGAAACGAGAAAAAATCCTTCCCATGCGATATCCTATGCCACCTGATAATCCCATTACAACTATCCATATCTCACCCAATAATGAAGATATTGCATGTGGTCATTTCTATGGTGAAATTTCGGTAATGAATGGTATCCTCACTGACCTTGAAAGGTATCACAAAGAATGTACGAAAGCAACTCAACAGCAAGGTGTCAACAAGCCTATTGACCCACGAACGAATTTGATCACAACCAAGATACACTGGCATGCTCATTCAGTCGGGACCCTTGTCTATGATTCCATGAGCTCTCCACTCGACCCAATCTTTTACAGTGGTGGTACCGAATCTGTTCTCGTCACATGGCAGACAGGACAAGGACGGTCTAAGCCGTTACACTTTTTACCTCGAATTGCACTGGGTGCGATTCTCCACATAGCCTGCGCAGATAAAGTCGATGACAGACCATCGAATGGGATCCTCATCTACTCAGAGGATAATTCATTACAACTCCTTGAGTCTCACAACAAGGGCCGACTTTGGAAGATTCAAGGTCTTGCCTACAATATGAAGGATGCGGTCGAAAATCGTTCTCACCAACCTACAATAGAGGTCGATCCACTTTCGAAGGGTTCCGATGGAGCTCAACTTGTCATTACTGGACTACCACAAGCTCCTGGTCTCATGCACTGGTACGACACTATCAAGGGTCGTTTGATGGCCTCCCTTGAGGTTGCACCCTTTAACAAAGTGAGCAAGACTGAAGCTGATGACTACCCAATGCCAAGTCCCTCTATTGTCAACTATACCTTTTGCGACAATGGGAAAGAGTTGATTACGATTGATGAAACGCCGACAGAAAATACATTCGTAGGTGCATACGATCCTAGGGGGAACGAAGGCTCATATGGTGTCGTGACGACGATTCGTTTCTGGGCATGGAATGATACTCCTCTCTCAACACATGAATCGACGGCTCGAAATCCATACACGATGACAGCTGCGATGAGTTTCCCTCATGGTCCTAAACATCTTGTTTCTGCTCTCGCATCATCAAAGGACGGGAAAAGTGCATGCACTGTAAGCAACGATGAAAAGGCATTCCGTCTCTGGAAGAGGGTACTTATTGAAGACGAAGAAGCAAACAGACGGATACCCACCTGGACCTGTGCCTACAAGGTCACTATCCCAGCTGGATTTTCGAACCATCCCACCCGAAGGAATGGCGTTGCCTTTTCCGAAGATGGTTCCACCCTTGCGTTGAGCTTTGGAAACATGGTGACTTTATGGGATTGTGAAGAGGCTCGATTTCTGACTAGCGTCCGTCACCTTGAAGGTGCAGTTGCGGTCATTGATTCAGTCCAATTCATTTCGATTGGGACCCTGAAGGTCGTATTGCTGATCAAGTCTGACGTTGGAGTTTCAGTCCAATCACCGTTTGGATCACGAAGTTCCTTCAAGGGATGGAGTTGGGGTGTCCCATGGGGGACGAAACGAGCGACTATATCTTCAGTCGAATATTTGGAATCCGAAAGTTGCATCGCGATGACTCTGTACGACTTTAAAGAGGAACGTAGTCGTCTCATTATAGTGGATGCTAGTACAGGGAATCCACGAAGTGGGGGGAATGGTGCCCTTGCCCTCCTGGATGGAATCGAAGGACGTGTCGTGTCATTATCCGCTTCTGAAAAGCCAGTGTCTGTCTCTCTTTGGGACCAGGGGACTGATGATAATGATGACAGGGGAATGCGGTTATATTGTTTGACGGATATAGGCACTCTATGTCTGTTGACTGATATGGAGGATGCTGAACAGGATGGCGAACCAGCGCCCAATAATGTTCCTCTTTCGGCAGGGCCGCCTACACTCAGCATTTCAGGTGATAAGAATCGAAAGCGAGCACCGGACCGAGCAAGTATTGTCCAGTTTGGACCCGTTTCGAAAAAGAGTGCACTCGAGGTCTTCGGGTTAGTATCGGGGACGGAATCTAAATCGTCAGTCCCTCTGACCTCTGAACTTCCTCTGCTGAGCAAGAACTTTGTTCGGGCGTTTGTGGGGAGAGATCTTCTGAAAGGGAAAGGACTATGAATCAATTAAGAATAGGGGACTGTAGTCACTTCTATGTATCTTAATCTACGGCCACACTGACTATACGTCCAGGATGGTCTATCGATGGACGTAAACTGAGACGGAAATCCTCCATTAGATCCAAAACAGTCTCATCGATCACACGTTCTAATTGACTTTTTGGTACCGGGGAGGTACGATCGGCTGGTCCTGAAACGAGGGTAATCTTATCCATAATCTCTAAACGGAATACACGTCGGATAGCTGTCCAGATAGTCATGGCGGCCCATGGTACCGGGAAGATGATAAGACTATACAGTCTTTCGGGGAAACGTGTCTGTAATTCTTGGATGATGGTCCGGACAAATTGAATCATCATCAAGGCGACTGGATTCGGCCATCCATCTCCTGCACGGACATCAATAATGACAGTCATTTTCTCATCAGATTCTCTATCAAATTTCCGATCCAAATAGAAACTTAATATCATCGCATAGATATCTGCTTGTGCCACTTGACGATTGATTAGTCCAGGCATGACATGAAGAATCTTCGTCCCATTCTTGTCAGTAATAACCTTCCCATTCTTGTCGAGGTGGTGGTAAATGATCTGATGAAGCTGTTCCTTTTTCACATCATTCGATATTTCCTCGAGAGGAATGTTGTCATCTTCATCGTTTTCGGTCTGTACTTTCTCTGTCCCATCTTCTTTCCCTTCCAAGCTCTGAGCATTAACGTCCAAAGCCTTGTCGACAGCAAAAGACCAGTCTTCTCTATCTCTACTCGTCG
>Ga0194115_10002299_pt1 | contig 22909 bp, 21 predicted proteins | sample TA2MahsurfametaG_3_FD_148656 | JGI IMG/M metagenome (GOLD analysis project Ga0194115, IMG submission 148656) | Freshwater microbial communities from Lake Tanganyika, Tanzania - TA2015002 Mahale S4 surface | ecosystem: Environmental > Aquatic > Freshwater > Lake | place: Tanzania: Lake... | reverse complement strand
GTATCCTCTAAAGCATGAAGAAAAACAATCGCATCGAACAAAAGAAAGGAGACTTTATTGGCTGTTGCGAAGTAAGTGGATAGAAACGAGAGAAGATGAGACAGACATACAGAGTCTATCCTCCTGACAGTGACTCACACTATCAAACCAACTTCGCATCCACGGCCTGGGTCGTCGTTCAAAGAGGTACAGTACGGGCGGGGAACCAACCGTTGTGCCCCCTACAACTCCAAACTGCCTGCACCCTGTCGCGAAAAGTTTGGCGCGAACTTGCGCTGGTCCGCGACTAGTAGGACTACACACGGGAGATGATCGGAGCCTTCTCCTATTGATGCTGTTGCATGTCCAACAAGTAGCTATAAAGGTTCACGAATGTTTCCCATCAGTCCCTCTTTACTTATTTTGTTCGGGTTTGATGTTCCATCCCTGTCATGATGCCATTGCTTGTCAATGCAAAAGGACGATATCGTCATTGAAAAAAAAATCGGGCGTGTGCTATTTCTAGTTTTGCACCCAAGAGAACGATCCCTAGATTCTCTCTCAACAAACAGCAAAGCGTTCGGTCACAATGCAGATATCTGATAGAAACCCTCCCACAAAACCTTCTTTTCCTGTTATGGTTGAAAATCCTTTGCTTTGGGTGTTTTCTTCCAAAGTCGAGAGATTCGAATTCGTTCTGTTTCATTCCTAGCATTCGTCGTAGCGACATCTGCCACTTGGGTGGCAAAGTTAGGACCACAAAGATCATCGTATAGGATAGCATGATAACGACGTATCCCTCGATCTTTCGCCATAGAACGGATTGTCGATTTATCTAAATGGAAGGAAACAGAAGTTTTGGAAATTTGACCCAACAAGGATTGATTTCCACGTATCCCATGAAAGTATTGTAATTTTTCCCATAACCATAAGGCAGGACGGTCTGGTGTCCATGCCGAATGATATTGGACATCTAAAGGATGATATCGTACCTCCTCTTCCTCATCATTCGTATCGGTACATTGTATCCCGACATCATCGAAACAACGACTAATCTTAATATCTTCATCGGATGCCAATTCTGATGGACATTCCCCCAATTGGATTTGTTCCATTAAAAGATATAATGCCTTTCGATTCAATGTATATCCTGCACCACCACCACAAAAACGACGTTTAGGATTCTTCGAATAGGGAATACTCCCTCCTAAAATACGTGGTTTTTTCTGATCAAAAGTTTGGACTGTCCTTCGTAGACTATTCGGTAGGACATACATATCATCACCACCAATATGGAACCAATCAAAGTCCAATAGGTAATGAATGTAGACATATCGCCACATGGATTGGACTTTATTCCACATATTCCCATAACTTTCTGGTCCAGGATGGGGTATATAAATGGCACCTAACTCTGGTTCTGTCCGATTCGATGCGGCAAGGAATCCATCACAATATGGTGCATAAGTCTCTACGATACTCTTCAAGACATCCTCATGACGTTCCGAATGTGTATAGACCATACAAAAGACTTTCAACGACTTGGTGGATGGATTGGATGTATTTCTGTTTTCTTTCGCTTCTAGTAGTCTCATTTTTTGGTCTGCCATTTTGATCTTATACAGTCCCTGTATTCCATCTGGTCCTTCCTCTCCTTGACCAGGTGGTACATCACAGACTCCAGGAAGATTGATGAAGGTAGTATTCTTCAAGAAAGAATTGTAACGATTCCGTACGAAGTATGGGTCGTGATGAAGATGGTTTTGTTTTTGGAGCTGTTTCTCGGTTTTTGGAGGTGTAGGATGGGAAGAATCTTGTGGAACCTGATGAACGTTCGATAGGGAGAGAGAGATCCATAGATATATTCCTAAAAGTAACGGCAAAAGGATCGACGATGGAGAACATCCAATCTTCCTCCATCCGTGAATCGTTCGTCGTCTAGTAGTAGTCGTCGTGGTGGTGGTGGTGGGTATCGTCGTGGGAGTGATGGAGGTCTTGGTAGCTGCAAAAGTTAGGAGACGAGGACTCATTCGCTTTATAAATTTCTCATTTTTGTTTTTCTACCGAATGATATACATGTATATCAGTGTGGATTTGGGAGTGGGGCCTAGTGATTTCACCTTGCAAATCAAGTTCCCTCGACGAGAGCCGAAAATGGCATCGTCAAAGACACCGTATCAGGCGAGACACACGACGATCGGCAACCACCATCTTGCTTCAGAAGACCCGGAATCACGAAGAGACTTCATCTGTACAGTATCTATTACATGTAGATACATACGACTGAATCCCCCGTATTTTGGGGGACAGGGTACTTATCCCCCAGGAAACGATATAGCTATGTTGTGAGTCAGACGTGCGAGTTGGAACACTTCCTACCGCGTGGAGAAAGTGTACCTTCCGTTTCCTCCTTTTCTTTGGGAAATCCAACAAAAAACTTATCTCAGACGAGCTGGGATGCACAACGCTCAATAGGACAGTAAAACGGGACATCCTCGGCTGCCCCTCCTCCCCTCCCGCCGCGACGACGACGAAAAAACCTTACGAACATGAGGATAACATTCAATCTTTCCAAAAATATGGCAGCAATACGACAAGGATGGACTTTCTTTGTCATTTTATTCCTCATGGTGGACTGGGGTGATTCATTTTCACTCATTCCGTCAAGTTGGAATCATCATCATCGTCGTCATGACATTCGGTCCCACCATGCTCGGAGTCTTTTTTTGGCTGGGAAGATGGATCTGGAAGGAGATACTACGACGATGACTATCGAGGAGGTAGAAAAAATCCGATCGATGAGAGTCAAGGACCTAAAGGATGCTTTATCTCAATTGAATATTCCCACCAAGGATGTCTTTGAAAAGGAACAACTCGTCCAACGACTGTTAGAGGCTCGACAAAAGGGAAACTACCAATCAAAAAAGAATATGAACAATGATGATACTCCCAAAAAAACGACGGGAAGCAGAGATGTCATCGTCACAAAGTTATTCTTTACGAATATGGATTCGAATCTCCGTATTGAAGCACGGAATATGAATGGTGGTGGGATTGAGGTCAATCCGAGTGAACAACCATATCCTACTATAGAATTCGATGTAATATTCGGAGGAGGATCGACATTTCCTCTACGATTATTAGTCGATACGGCATGTTCTGGATTCGTCCTCCGACCGGCCGTCGTTCAAAGGTATAATCTACCTCAAATGTCTACACCCGTCACAATGACAGGTGCAGGGGGGACGGTCGGAGCGACAGGATTGACACAATTATCAAAATTCTCTATTGGAGGGGAAACATTCGGTCCACTCCCTGCCGCGGTACAGGACATTGGTGCATTACCGTCTTCTTTAGATGGGATTGTCGGATTGTCCTTTCTAAATTACTTTGCAGCAGTGGATATGGATTTTTCCAATGGGAATCTATACATGTATAAACGTGGTACTCCAGTACCATCTGCTCCCCCCTCATCGGTGCAGGGGACATTAGTCGCTCGAGGTCGGATGGATATGGTCCCCCAATATGGGATTTATACAGTCGACACAACCTTCGGTGGTCGTGGTCCTGTCAAGATGTTAGTCGATACAGGTGCTGCTTGTACATTTCTCAATTGGGATGGTGTTTCTGATCTTGGTATATCCCGGAACGATAACAAATTCTTGCAACGGTTATCCAATCCTATGGGTGCGATGGGATCGGATAATATTGCGATGCAACTAACACATCGATTAGGCGTCAGTAGTACCCTAAATCTTGGAATCCAACAACAACAACGTCCAATTGGCTCAAGCCTTCCGGGGTTGTCCCTTGCGGGGAATAAACGTCTTCAAATGGATATTGGGGATATTGCAATCCTTGAAAGTATGAAGAATCAAAGAGTGGGTGGAATTTTAGGAATCGATGCCTTTATGAGAGCCACATGTATCCGATTCATCCTTGAGGGTCCGAACAAGGAGATTCTCATCTATCAATAATGAAAGAACATACATTCTTCGTGCTGCAATATATACGATCATGACATCATTTCGAAAGATCGACACTGAATGTCCCGTGGAGTCACAATTTCATATCGTGGACTAAATGTGTTCCATCCACACCAGGGTTCCCGCCCGGGTAGGTGCGAGGTATGGAACTCGACGACGCAAGGATCATGAGAATCATGTTGTTGGATAGCCTCCCTTACTATTCTAGCCGTTTCTTCACAACGTCGAAACCGTCTCGATTCACTAGTCGTATAAATTATCATCCCCGACACCACAAGAAAGACAACAACAAGAGATATTCCCAGAGTATTCTTACATTTGTCGAACGCAGCCAAAAATGCGAACGCCAACCCAAGCCATAGCATAATCAACCAAAACAAAGTACACTTTACTCTTTCCTCCATCGTCTTGTGAGTCGATTGAAGTTGTTCCCATGTCGTCTTATCGATATTTTTCATCGAATGGGCATCGTAGGTCGTCATACCGATATCGATATCTCCAGGGATGAAAGACTGTAGGAAAATCCTAGGAACATGACCCTCTTGGATTCGCCCCGCTGCTGCTGACTGTGAATTGTGATCCCGTCCTTCCTCAGCGTCATCATCAACACCGATTCGTGGACGACGTAAATATATTCCATGTGCCACGACTGGTCGTCCGGTATCATGAGTATGTCCCTTTACAAAGATTTTCACTGTCTCGCCATTTTTCATCCTCCCCACCCCCAACTCCACGCCGCAGGCAGTACGGTAGTGAACCTTTTCTTCTTCAATTTTCTTGTCCATCCTATTCAAGTGAGATTTTACGTATCGTTCCAGGACTGTAAGAGTTGGGAAAAGTCCAATAAGAGCGATGAAAAAGTCAAGAATATACTACCCCTGCCTAATCCAGTATATTCATCGAAGACGAAAAAAAGAGTAACAAACACCAAGAAAAATTGACCAATCAAACAAATCAGAAGAATGTAGGACCAGCAAGGATGAGTCACCATGATGTCAAACATCGTACGAAAACGTTCTGGATCAATCACGGAAGGACCTCCTGGATACGATTGAAAATCTCGGACTTGAAATCCCGGTGTCCGATAGACGAAACCATCGTCATAAAAACAACGCCATTCCGAATAATCAATCGTCGGCTCTTCTAGTATGTTTCTGTCATCACGGCCTGAAGAAGCCATGGTGGTTATTTTTTTGAATTCAAACGTGTCCCTCTCTCTCTTTGGAAAAAGGAAAAAAAAGGGCATCGAGAGGGAAGATGGGGGAGAGAGGTTGATCACTGTCAATTGAGATTGATTCCGCAAGTAAAATCTGGTGTCACAGTCCGCACAGCCACGACAAATGTGCCTGCGGGAGAATGGTCCCTGCGATGCTGGCTGACGTCTCTCAAGCTCTGGTACCAATTCGTACGGTCGACCTACTGCAGACCCACAAATTTGGTGTTCTTTCCTGTCTTTACATATGCTTGAACGTTGTGAAACGTGATGGACTTCCTTCGACCATATGATATTTAGCGACAAAGGCGGCACGTATATTCACACGTATGCGCCATACATACCATAAACCATAACAAGAGTCGTCGTATCCGTCTGTCCATGCACCGACATTCGAAAATGATTGGCGGCTTTGAATCACAGACCTTTTCTCTACTACGGCATCATAGACCGAAAGAGCTAGGGAGATCTGTCGTTCGAGGTGTGTGTGTGTGTGTGCGTGCTGTCACTGTCTGAAAAACTTCTCACACTTCCGGTAAAAGGCTTCTCTCACAGATCGTTGAGCATTTTCTCTCACAAATCTAATCAGAATATTTCATGTGACTCCTAACCTTTTTTCACCTTGCTTTCACTGTCCAAATTACGTTACCGATCCGGCCGTCCCGACCACTTGGATCGCTTCGACAGATATTCTCTCTCATGTCTCACGTCCGAGGAAGAGAGACGGATCGAGCTCGTTGAGAGAGTCGAGAGGTGGATCTTGTGAGTTACTCTGGCTGCGAAACTGCCGTACCTTCTTTCAAAAAATCACTGACATACTGGATTCCCAACACTCAGTTGTAGTACAGTGGTACACATTGGTGGGGCCACCCACGAAAAGAAAGACTTTAAGCGGTATGAGGATGACCATGCTTTGTAAAATGTAGCTTTCTCGTGTCATTCGAACATACCGGTACCACGCTGGCCGTCTTTTCGCTGGGAATACAAATCCCGAAAGATATGCATCTATTGCAGACGACATCCGATCTATGAAAGTCAAGGATCTCAAGGGTGAATTGTCCAAATTGAATATCCCCACGATAGACGTCTTTGAAAAGGAACAACTTATCCGACGTCAAATGACCCCAATCGTTACCATTAATAGGACTCTCCAAACTCTCCATTGAAGGAGAAATATTTGGTCCAGTACCGATGGTCGTCCAAGACATGGGTGGTTTTCCATCCACTGTGGATGGAATTCTTGGATTGTTATTTCTGGAATGTTTTGCGGCTATCGATATGAATTTTTCCAATGGGAATCTGTACATGTACTACGAAGATGGTCCACACATCCCACCTATTCCTGCATGTTTACAGGGGGGCGGTGTTTCAGTCGCTCGGGGTTTCCAGACCGTGATCCCTAGACAGTCGATGTAACCTTTGGAAATCTTGGTCCTGTTCGAATGTTAGTCGATACAGGTTCGGTTGGTACCTTCCTCAATTGGAATGGCATCTCGGATCTGGGTATATCACGGAATGATGACCAATTCTTACAACGAATAACCAATCCAGTTGGCTTTTTAGGATCCGACAATATTGTGATGAAAGTGACACATCAAGGTGACATCAATTCGACCCTTAATTTTGCGACACAACGAAGACAACCACAACAATCACAATCACAAGAACGACCTTCTACTAGTAGTATTCCCTCCAATCTTCTTCCTGGGATGTCCCTTGCGGGGGATAAACATCTTCGAATGGAAATTGGTAATCTTGCAATCCTTGAAATTCTGAAACAGTATAAAGTGGGTGCAATTTTAGGATTTGATGCCTTCCTAAGAGCTACCTGTGTCCGATTCGTCTTTGAAAAATCAAAGGAAGAGATTCTTATCTATCAATAAAGGAAAAGAGGGGGGATACATACCTACATTTCTTCACTTCTTCGATCAATGGGGATGAGGGGTGTACTTCGTCGATCAATGGGGAGGAGGAGTGTGGAATCAAGGTCGGTCCGATATGGGGTAACGGACCCCCGTGGGAAGGGATCAAGTTGGGGCGGGGGGGGATTGGGGGAGGGGATACAAAGGTCAAAGTTCAGATCCAAATAGTCTTCGATTGGTCTGTACTGCCTCTTTTTCTAAAGGTCAAGTATAAAGTGCCGTGGGAATAGCCCCAGGATGCTTCTAAGGTGGACGATTCAATATTTTGACTGTGCTACCTAAATGATTACAATCGCAAAAAGACTCCTATAGTGTCGTACGTACCCTCTTTGAAAGAAGCACGATGGCACAGGTAGCAGATCTGTGATTGCAAAAAAAAGCCATCTCCCCCTGGTGTGTTACCTTGGCTGGATCAATTCAAACCATGGAGTTATTGAGCTTGAAGACAACAAGAGTTCCAACCGGGGGATCGGGGAAACCAGCCTTTGGGAGTAGAGCGGAACGAAAGCCACCATGGTACAAAGAAATCGCATCTGTACTAGTCAATGGATGGACAGTGGTCTTCCACGTCAACAACGACCATGTCGTAAAGAGTATCATACTCAACGAAGAGCTTTTGGGACGACGACGCAATCGCAGGATGGATCTTCCAGTTGACACCACACTTTTCTCGGGGCGAACAGAAGAAGTGGGAGCTATGGTAGCACAATGAGGAATTCGTCCTTGCACTCCTTCGTGATTCCGGTCTTCCGACTGCATTCGTGCCGGATGACCTGCACCCGTCCCGTGTCGCCGATTTGACGCCTTGAGAGGATGATGTTTTCGTTCACAAGCTGTCGCAGTGTCTTCGCCTTGGCCTAGCCTGATGCGTTGACTCGTATCCAAGAACTCTTTTGAGTGTCCTTTTGGTAGGCACCGATCTTGCTCCTGTGCTCCACACAAACGCTTCGTTGTACGTATGTTCGATTCATTTGTGTAGCTTCGTTTCCTCGGCGGTAGCTGCCGTCGCAGGAAGCTAGCCACTGTTGATAAGTGGTTTGGGTCATCGTCAGGACGATGATCTGGAATGGAGTCGACACCAACTACTTTGCTGGTCGATTCTCCTTGATTCGCACCAAGGGTCAGTCGTCTCTTCCTTTCATCGTTGGTATCGCGCTTCTTTCCATCTCGAGAGGACTGCAGCTTCTCGGTAGCTGGAAGGTCAAACATGGAGATGATGTTGTCTTTATCCTTCAGGCGGATGCCGCATGTTGGCTTATGACGTATCGATCGATCCGCCATTTGATCCAACATCGGGTCGCAACCTAGTAAAGTGGAATCCATAGCCTTCTTCGTGGTGTGCTTTGGTCCAATGGGACCATCCACAACCGGAGTGGGCTCGAAAGCTATCTTCTTCGTTGACGTATCATTCGATGTCGCGGCGGTAGACCAAAGACGTTCCATTGGGTCATATCCATGTCTAGCAGTTGTTTGAGTATGTGCTCGAAGGTTGAGTTCGGAGAGTTCATGGAGGACATATTCATCACCTCCTTGTCGATCCTTTGTTGCAGATGATACGGTGCTGTTGGGAGGAATCCCGCCCCCCAAGGAGGATCGACCATGTGAAGTTCCCGGGAAGATGACTATACGGAATCAAACAATATATGCATGGTGAGGCAATGACATCAAGAAACCAGAATCACTATCCCATCTCATCGTTGTGACCTACCATCAATTGCTACAATTGGGTTGCAAGGCAAGGACATGTCTCGCGCCATATACAGTACGTATTCGGCATCCATCTGCATGTCGCACTGAACTGACACCCCGATTCGTGTTCTCGTGGAAGATGCCGTAATTCCCAACAGATGTGGAACCTTGAGAAGAGAGCCAGGGCTGGAGTCGTTGGGATCATCACACTCTTGAGATAGACCTTTTGCCGGTGTCAGCATCCTTGGTGCCGGTTCCAAACCTTGTACCACGGATAAAGTTATCTTCTTCCGAGCTTTCAAACTCAGCTCTCCACTGCTGGTAAATCCTTCAAAGCCGACTAGACTAACACTTCCAATGAAGAAGTCCTCTTTGTGAGATGATGATATGGACGAGGAGCGGTGGAGTCTCTCGCTGTCTACTTGTGATTGACGGGTCCATTGAGGATGCAATGCAGAGATAGAAAGTGCCTCCATCGCCGCATGTCCTAGCAGATGCTGCTGACTTTCGTCGTTGCTAGTGATGCCAGGAGGATGATCAAGAGGAATTCTCGAAGCAATCCCACAACCACCAGACATGCGAGTCTGTTGGCTTTGCAAGGATCCAAGCCCTGCCCATGTATGATGGCGCAAGGAAATCATGGTATTCTCCAAGGCCAGAATCTGCTTCGACGTTTGTGAGGAAGGAGAATCCAACTCAGCCGACGTTGACGACTTCATCCTTGTCATGTCCGTCGTACTTGGATGTGTGAGTTCTGCTACCCATAACCCCACGAGCGATGCCGCGGGGAGTTCTAGAAGGTGAGCCGTTTGTGGTCGTATCGGGTGGAATTCTCGATGGTTCTCCTGTTGTCGTAGGATCCCCCTGTCATGTTCGGAACGAGTGGATATGGAATGAATGCCCTCCAAGAGACAGAAATAGGGCATGTCAACGTCCACCAGGAAGGAATGACGATTGAAGGTAGAATAGAGATTTGGAGGTGAGGACTCTGTAGGTGTCCGCTTTGTCGTCCTTGACACTGCCGGTGCTGCGGCTGATACTCCCTCGACTGCCATCGCAGCTTCGGGATTCCGAAGATGGGAAGCTAGTTCTTCTTCTTCTCTTTCTTTGGAATTACATCGGTAGGACTGATCCTCCGTACGCTTCGTGTGAACATCAGAAATGATTTCAGCGACTCCTGTCTTTCCCGTCGAATGAGATTCCTGTTGGTAGTTGCGTTCGTTCTGACTCCTCATGGAAACAGTCAATGTGAAAGACTGGGTGGGTTGTATGGGACTGATGGAAGTAGTAGTATTCTCAGCAGCCGTTGTTGTGGCGTTTCCACCTTGAAACAGATCCATGCTTTCTTGGGATACTATTTGCCGGTAAAGACCAGTGGAAGAATTCCAAAACTGTTTTTCTTCTTGTGTTGGACATGTGGAAGATCGATGATGCATTCGAACTGGAGACGATGCCCAGACCATCCTCAGCTTCTTGTTCGGTGTCGGTGATTCTGCTGCTTTCGTTGTTGAGCCGAAAGGAGTGGGTATAGACGATGAACCCGTCAAGGTTGCAAAGTTTCGCTTCCCAGTACTATTCTTCGTAGCAACACCAGCCATCCCCGTCGTCGTTGTTTTCATGGTCGTCTGCCGTTCCGTGGAAGGATCTTCTAGTGAGAAAAGAAGATTCTTTTGTTCTTCCTGAGTAGAGAATCGTCGTTGTACGTCCATTTTCGAAATATTGCAACGTAAATGGTTCACAAAAGAAAGTCAAAGTGTTTTCGAAGCGTGTGTCTCTGTGTCAATGGATGGTTGAATCGCATAGAAGGGATGACATGCGAACCGTCCCAACTTGCAGTCACTTCTTGAGTGAGAAAGGATGGAGGCGTTGTGATGCAGCAAATCATCTCCCACCTGGGAATCAGCGTGACTTCTAGAATTTCCCGCAAACTGTTAGTGATTTTGCTTTCGAATCCGGAACTTCCTGATTGGTCCTCGTACAGCATGAGAATCCTGGCGCGGGGTTCCCTTTCACGGCTTGTACGGTAGTATTCCTATGAGATCAAAACATGTAGAACAGGACTCAACCTTTTGTCCAATCACAGAGCTCAGTGTTCATGACTCACCGTCTGTCATGGATTCATCCAAGTTTCAGCTTTATCACAGACTCACGAAGGTATCCGATTTGGACGTTTGGAGACGAGACATACAGTACATAAATTCCATGATACATTTCTTTGCCACGACAACAAATTAAGTTCCTTCCCCCGTCGTTAAAACAGACAAAAGCCACCACAAGTACATCGAGCCAACATTGCTCTTGTGTACTGTCTCACCGACACAAGTAGGGCTACAAATTGAAGAAAGAAGGGAGTAGTAGGAACGAACCAACCACAGCTATAGGAGAACTAGGGGGAGAGGAATGACTATCTATTTTCTTGACTGTCAGGCCCCACATGGATAAATTGATGTACTTGTGTGTGTATGAATGTGTGTGCATGAATAAATAGGTGTGTGTGTGTTGGGTATATATCCTACATGTGATTCCTTTTCCTCCCCCCCCTTCCGCCTCCCTCCACTTTTCGAAGAGACGGACGATTCAGCCGCATCCACCCCAAAAAACAGGATGTTGGGGTTTGTGTGTTTTCCTACTAGATGCCTTCCAACTAGAACATCCGACTGTTTCATGTTCGTCAAATTAATATTTAGAGCAAAGAGAAATCAGCCGAGAAGGGAGCCATAACTTCTCCAGCGTATGGCTTCACAATACCGGTCAAGGCTGGGACAGATCCTGGAATGGTTTGTTCACACAAGAATCTAGTAACAAATAGAAAAGATACGGCGAAAGCAAACGTCCGTGTCAGAGTCTGTTTGAGTGGTGCACGAGCGGAATACACTGAAACAACCGTTACTTGAAGAGGAAGGTAGAAGTAGATCTGAACAAATGGGATCCAACGTGGGGAAAAGTAACTCCATGATGTCGCAGAACAGAAACAACGGACATACAAACACACAATGACCCAAGACAGCATATTGTTTGTTTTTCTTTAGACTCACCCAAAGATACCAAGCATAGCAAGACGTCCATTATTGATCTCGGCAATCAAGCCTCGTGCCTTGGCATCCGCCGACTTCTTTGCACTCAAACCAAAGGGATCAAACAGGTTGAGTGGGACAGGGTGAGGAAGACCTCCCTTGAATTCGGGGTACTTTCCAGGCTTTCCTCCTGTTGTTCCATTCATTGAGTAAGAAGAGAGAACACATGCACACAACACGAATGTTGTGAGAGAACATAACCCTACCGACGCCAAATCCGCGACTACACTGCCACACTAATGACTCACCCTTGGTGTAGTGAGGTTCTCCGTTTCCGTACAATTCCGAGTACCATTCCAAGAATCCAACGAAGAGGATGATTTGTACCTTGGAGGCGAATGGGAGGGCATCCCATTGTTCCGGAGGGGAGAGGTCCGTCGAGGGGTGGGCCATACCGCTCGTCGTCAATGACCAGGGGAAGACAAAGTTCGATTGGACACAGTATCCTACAAAGGCAGCCATAGCGACACGGCTGTGTTTGATTTCTGACTGACGAAGCCACCCGATGGTACCGGCCTCACTAAGTCCCCAGTATCCAGCATCGACAAGGCCAAGTGGATCCCAAAACTTGACAATGGGGTTCAACTTTCCAGCCATCGCTTGCAAGTCAGCCTGGGTCAAATCGGAACATACAAGTAAGGCAGGGTGAGATAACACGGGTGCTGATCCTACATGTAGACTTCGTCGTTGTCAACGTCGTCCCGATCTAGTATGGGCCCCCCAAAAGGTCACTTCCTCAACGATTTGTTTGAACTATTTTTCACGGACCTTGCTCTCCGACAATTGGGTAGTCGACGAAGATTGGACATTGCTGCTAGTGAAGGCAGCAGCCGACGAGATAAGAGACAAGATAGCAACAGACTTCATGGTGAACGGATTGGAATGAAGAAATGAATCAGTGTAGTAGGAGGGTCAAGAGCCTATCCCTCCCCTTCCAAGTTCTTCGAGACGACAGATTTTTTTGCATGGCGAGACACATTGAAAAATGGTCGCGATCTTTTGATTCAAGGTGCCATCGTGATAGTACGTACTAATTCGTACCTATATAAGATAGTATATACATATGGTACAGTATACATATATATTCACTGTCACAGTCAGATGAACCCATGTAGTCGGATCGGTCGAGACCTCGTCGAGCCAAGATCATTGTCAAAGACACGCGTCCCTTGTATCACATGACTCTAGTCAATACGAGATCTTTAGGGAGTCTGTGAGAATCATTCGTTGCCCTGTAAAAAAGAACATACAGAACGGGTCGCCCCATGTAAGTCGCTCGCGCTGAAGAATGAACCTTTGATAAACGGCACTTTGTGTGGGACGAGTATGGTGGAGGGGGGTGCTTTTTGTGATGGCATCTTGGTCCTTTCAATAAGGTCGAGTTGCCTTCCCATAACTCCAAGTACCTTTTTCCCTGTCCCGTAAGCTGGCCACGGGGATCATTATCGTCTTGGGGCGATTTCCCCGTGGACATGGGTTTTTTAATAATTGCCGCGCATAGAAACAACAATGCCAGACTCCCCATGTTGCCAAGATGAAAAGAATCCAAAAATGGTGGTGAAACTATTCACCCCCACGCTTGGAAAGAAAGAGGTCAATTAATAGGTTTCCCTTGACGACGATGTGAAGAGAGAAGTAACTTGTGCCTCACATACGAAAGTGATTGTCAAAATAACGCTCGTTCGTCAACACTATCTAACGATATTCCAAACTACTGCTCCTACAGGTACCCTTTGCTACGCATTTGGGCCGATTGACACCGAAAAAAAGTCGAAGTATCATACTTTTTTGCACCAAGAGGTCTGTATTCTAGTATATTCTCCCGAAGGTTTGATTCTTACAATGTTTCGAATGGAATTCTTTGACGCATGCGTCGTTGAATGCGCTGATATCCATTCCTGTTTCGATTTCTGGTCTTCCATCTGAAGCATCACCCTCGCTACAAATGACTTGAATCGAAAGACGACGGCGGGACTTACTTTTCGGTGCTAGCCACTGATCGTATGACTTCAAAACGGCATCCTTTGTGAATGATCTCAAGGCGATGACCTCTTCTCGTTCGGCATTCCAAAGGTATCGTCCATCTCGGATCTCCCCCCAATAATGATTCGTTTCCTCATGTAGAGAGCTGAAGATTTCCAACTTCTGATGCGCAACAGCAACCAAATGATGGAGGAAGTCAGTCGGCTTCATTTCGACAATGGTGTCACGAAAATCTGCGATGAATTTTTCGAGACGATCTTCGCTCTCTTGGGCACTCTTGCATGAGGTGACGACTTGAAAGTGCATTCCCATCACCCCGTTGGTCCATCGACAATCACATGACACGTGATAGCCAAATTGATCCTTGGTCCGAACTTGGTCGTAGAGGGGTTCATTCATCATTTCCATCAACAAGTCTATCATTACACGCTCTCTGGTATTGTCTTTCCCCACCTGGAAATAAAGCTCAACCGCGGTGTTTGGATCTGTTGGATCCTTTGCGAGACACTTCACCGTATGACTTGACGGAGGAATTTTCGTAACCTGCTGCAGGGCATATTTCTTCCGTTGTAGACCAACTCCTTTACTCCCCGACAACCTCGAAGTAATGGCAACTTCAGCTCGCTTTGCATCATCTGCGTCCACGTTTCCATGATATAGGGCTTCTATTCCTATCTTGCTCAGAATTTCCGAGACTGTCTTCACAAAGAGTTCAACATTTATGCCCTTGATTGCCTTTAGCTATCGTCGCCCAAGGAAACAATACAATAACGACAACATGAGTCACACACAACAGTCCATAAAGCGAATATCAATGTCGAACTCACCTTTTCCGATGAAGACCACACGGTAGGCCGAATACATTGAATCCTCAAGCTACTTGCCAGTTTGGATGCCTTCATCCCCGAGTTAGTGCAGCTTCTTCTGTAGCTTTCCAGGCAGAGATCGAATCGACTAACGTTAATCTCATCTGGAAGTGATCCATCCTCTCGACCTCGAAACTTCATCATCAAGTCAAACAAGACCACAAACAAGTCCATCAATTTGTCATGAAATCCATTGACACGCATTGCGAATCCTCCGTCGCTGGCATCTAACGAACTACCAAGCTCACACACGCTTGCAAGGTAGGCTGTTTCCGTCAAGGCATCCGAGACAACTCGGACAAACAATTCTGCGCACGCAGCATGCAAGGGCGTCTTGTTGGCTTCCGCGCAATGGATAAAGACCCGAAAGTCTGCGATGGGTCGTTTGAAGATCCTATCTTGAAGATGCCAGAGTTTCAGTACTTGAGTATTACATACAAGCCTTGGTAGATGGGTTGGTAGTGGGGCCGGCGGAACAGGCGGGAAAGCAACACCGTCTTCTGCGTCGTCGTCCCGTTCGTCGCCGAAGCGACGAACCGGACCCTCACCGGAGCCTGCTAGGGCAATGATTCTGTACTTCACCTTCTTGTTGTCCAAGGTGCCTTCAAAATCGGGAGAAGTCAGTTTGGAATGAGTAAGATCTCCAGCTTGGACATCCATCTTGTGCCACTTTTCATCTTCATCTTCATACGAAAGAAGAATTTGATTTTTGAGACTGTTGTAGCGTGTGACTGTTGCAGGGAACCATTGCTGGGGAGACAATTAGGCGTTAGTGGTTTGGATAGAGCACGAACACGCATGCCCCAAAGTTCACAGGATAGACCTACCATACGTTTGCCGACTGATGTCTGCAGCTTGATGGAACAATTCAGCAAAGGGTGGTCACAGTCCGACGCTGGTAGTTCTCGTAGGGTGAAATTCTCTGGAACAAAGTGGTTCCGTGGCGGTAGTGTCAGCATGGATTCCACTGGTGGAAGTTGGGGTTCTGAAAGCTTAGTCCACTCAAGAATCTGGTCGTCAGAAAGATCTTGACACCAATAATAGGTTCCAAAGATTGGTTCTCGGCAAGGGGGACTCGCTCCCTTCGTGGGGTCAAACATATCATCTGAAGGTGCCATCGTTTCTTCTGTCGCTGCCGGGTCAACTGCTTCATAGTCTGCAGATCGACCCAGTAGTGTCGAGGAAAGATCGATTCTGGCATTGTCCGGCTTGAAGTACGTGTCAATCATAGTCTGAATCTTGGCTGGATTATATTCAAACATAAGGAATGAGCCATCCAAAAGGCGGTCAGCCGGAAGAAGATTCGCAGGCGCTAATTCGTCAGCCAGACTTTCAACGACATCTTCCGGTGATTGTTCATCGTCATATCGATACGAAACTTCCTGAATCGACCGTAACTCATCATATATCCAGGTTGGAAGTCCAAGTCGGCAATGATACCTTACCATGCCAACGTAACGATAAAGCATTGAAACGACTTCACGCCAGTTTGCAACGCCCTCTTCGGATAGTGAAAAAGAAATAATGAAGAGGGCATGCGAGGATGCGTTCTGAAGAAACCAAGTTGTTAGAGGTATGGAACCACACCTGCTCGGGCGATAGCACTAGATGAATCGGTATCCTACCTCATATCCCTCCGGTCCGATTCCGGCACAGCAACCTGTTGCCCATCCTTTGGACTTTAACGCTGCAAGCAGTGAACCTTGCGCTTCATGCCCAATGAGGTGTGACAAATAGTCTCCAGGTTTGGATTTCCAATTTTCAAGCTGAGAGGGGACCTGCCATGTCACACTTAAGGCATGCATATCCTTCACAGGAGCCATGTAGTAAACTTTATTTAGGCTAGTTTTCGTAAAGGGCATGCCAATATTCTTGAAGGGAGATTCTGGGATGAAATCCCAAGAGGCTTGTTCTATTCCCTTGGACGGGATATCGGAAAACGATTTAACGACATGTTCCTGCAATGTATCCAACGTGTAGCCACCGATAACTACTAGCCGCATATTGGATGCGTAATAATGCTGCAGAAAGGACGACGTGAGAGAGGGTAGTGAACAAAGGAATACCTTGCAATCTTACCCATCTTCAGACTCACCTTGTCATAGAATTTGCGAAGTTCCACCATCGGGTCGACATTGTTCTTCGTGGGAGATTCTAATAAACTTTCCTTGTTCCCCCAAGAGAAGATTGCAAAGGGATGGTCGGCTGGAGTATGTCCACACGTATGACACATTAGATGTTGTAATCTTGATCCATCAGAGTTCTTGACTAATTGAAATTCTGAATCGATAGAATTCAACTCACGATCGACACTACTTTCCAACATGAGGGGTTTCGTAAAGAATTGAGCAAACATATCAAGGCCCTTGGCGAGATATTCCTGTGGGATATCGAAATGGTATACTGTATACTCCATCTCAGTATAGGCATTATCATTCCCCCCATGTTTCGACATGAATGAATCATAGGCATTCTCTTCCGGATACTTCTCAGACCCCATGAAGAGCAAATGTTCAAGGAAGTGAGCAAGGCCTTGACATTCTGGAGGATCTGACATACTTCCGACGCCGACAACCATTGCCGCCGCCGCATTGCGTAGACCCTGATCGCCGCTGAAGCTGCTCCCGCCCTCCGAGTCGTCAAAGTCTTCCTCTTTCTCTTCGTCTTTCTCCTCCTCCTCCTCCTCCACCTTGTCATCAACATTTTGGTTTTCATTCGCGACGTGATCATCAATCGAATTTTCATCAGGACGATCATCGTCGTCTTCGTCCATGTATATCCCTCCATTGTTATACGATTGTGTCATCGCCATGGAATCGCTTATGAGAACCACACGAAGTCCGTTCGGGAGTAGGATCTGTCGATAGTCCTTCTTGTCCAACGGGCTTTTCGATGCATTCAAATCAGGACCTTCAATGACACTGACAGGCTTGTCGACTGTAGCCTCTTTCCCCATAGTGTTGCCTTGCACGTCAGAACGCTGAAAAAAATCGGACGGAGAGCTATGCCCTTAAACTGTTTGAAGCAGAAACCTCTTTGCATCAATCTAGAGATAGCGAAGGCGAAACCTGTGTACAGCATCTCATCACTGGTCGGAACTGAAGGTACGTTTAGCTTGGTTACCGTAGTTGCAACGATCCAGAGTCGATCAACACGACCAAAGAAGCACGGGAATGAAATACACGACGTTTAGTCCCGGGAGCGGAACAACTTTGAGCTTCCGGTGATGAACCGGTACTGTAACGGTAAAACAGTAGTACGGTACTTGCTTAGGCGTGGCACTTGCAAACACACAGCGAACCAGCTATTCCGGCGACCTAAACGAGATGCCCAAATAAAGGAAACGGTTTCACGCATATAAGGGAAATTTGTCCCGCTTTGCATGAAACGCTTTGTTCCATGACTTTTGTACGAAAGAACACGGAGTTTCTTCGGAAGCCAGTGGACTTAAGGGATATACCTGTGGATTTATGCGCTATCATGCCGACCCAAGATCGAATTCGGGGTTCCCATCAAGGTGTATATGGGTTCACTCCGTCGGTCTTATTCTTGGTTCTCCGATCAATGGGACTTACACATAAATACCGCAAAGGAGTAACAATTTCCCCGAGCCTCGGGGCATAGACGTTTGACCGTCCGGACAAAAACAAAATCGCCTCTTCTTTTCTTGTCCTCCATCACTGTTTCTCTGTTTTTGAGAGTGGAACAACCGCTGTCCCGAAAGCGGTTTGTATCACACACGGTATTTTACACATCGCCTTGGCTATCGGAAACAAAGTCGGAAGAATCTTAATATCCTTATTATTTTCTCACTACAAGACCGAGGATGTCCCCGTTATGCATATCAATGACAATGAATGGTCAACAAGGCTCGAACCAAAGACAAACCCATCCGCAAATTTCACTTTCTGAACGAGGAAGTGTCACAACCGAAGCGGCAACAGGTCTAATCATGATGAATGAGTCACCCTCCTCCCCATCGTCCTTCTTCCCCTCCCATCCTCACAATGAATTGGCGGTCCAAAGTGGCGTATCAACGACAAAGAAAGACGAAAAACCGAAGGAGTCGACTCCACCCTCGTCGCACATCACAGCCAAGAACGATGATGAAGGCAACGACTCGGGCAAGCTGCATCCCTCCCAGCAGCAGCAGCAGCATCATCATGGTCTTCGACAACATATGAGGGAACGACTGTACGAACTCTTAATGTCCCGTAGTAACATCCAACAAAATCAGCAAAGTATGAATACCGTCAATGCGGGAGTCAATACGATTGAAGCACTCCTATTTCGATCGGTCCGTGGTGGCAAGAATCATGAAGAACGTTACTCGGAACTCTTACAGGATCAGGATGCTATCTCATCGGAATTGAAAATGATTGGGACCCAAGTCCTACTTCGAAAACTTCAAAAGAAACAAAGTAAGTTTGGTTTTAGGGATAAGATTGTTTTCAGGGGGATGACGATTGCGAAAATGAACCATGAAGATTCAAGACAATTAAGGTCCATGATGTTAATCGCATCGACGGCATCCACCACAAGAAGGACAGATGACAACAACGACGCTGATAATCTTTTGGGAATGACTATTTGCTGTCCAATGACAGAACAACAATATCGACACGAAGAAGACGAAGACTCACAGATGAGGGAGAATCTTGGATTTTCTTCTGATCCCATAGACGACGAAGATCTTTTCGATATAGAAACATCGAAATAAGAAAGTTTACTGTTCTACTAGTTTACGGCTGGTACTGTTATGAAGTAGATGTTTGTAGAACAGTGTTTTCCACTTTTCATATTTTGGATTTGCTCAATAGGCTAGGTCCCTTATCGTCCTGAAAAGCTTGGGCGTAAACGCTGGCAGCAAGGAGCCTGTGAAAATACTTCAGCTATGTTGGCAGGAAAGGAGTAAACAGCGTGAGTGTCAAAGACTTGTGCTATCCAGCTACTACTATGAGGAGAGAATTCCATCCTATATCGTAGATGGAGGGATGCTAGTATACCTTCGTCGCTTCTGTCAGCTGTGATAGAAACGACTGCCACGTCGAGGATTTTGATCGCGGGTACTGTGCGTATGTGAAGGACAGTGATACCGGTGAGAACATTGTTGGTTTTTCCGAAAAATGAACCCCTGTGGTTCCCGGCTAGGCTGTTTTGTATATGCATACATACATTTTGGCAGAGTTGTGTATCCATGTCTACACATCATAGCTATGATATCACCCACCCAACCAAGATATATATGTAGGAACGATACCTGTATGTATGTGACAGAGAATAGTGGTTGCCAACTTCCTCTCCACGAATTTTGTGGAAGCCGTTGTTCCATTCTTCACATGTCAACCGAAGAAGTCCATTTGCTACTCGTCACTTTGGAGGATTGTATTCCAGAGAGTGCAGGAAAAGAGAAGGGGATGAATATATAATGCGGTGGTGACTACATACTACGAACACTAACCTGGAAGTGAAGGACTCAAGACTTTCCATTCTTCTTCCCCACCATGACGATGATGGGTCCTGAACCGACGTTATTAAGTCGGAAGGAGTTTGATGGTCTGTATGAAACACTAGAGGCAGTACAATCGGCTCTCAAGACCTTAAAGGTCGATGCGATCGTAACGGGTGGTTCCTTATTGGGTGCAATACGGCAACATTCTATCCTATTCTGTGATGATGACATTGATTTGACCATGATTGATTATGATGGAACAATCTATGAAACGGTAGTCAAACCGAATTTACAACAAGTTCTTGGGAAGGATTATTTATATCAAATTCGTCCCTGGGAGGGTGGTGATCGGATACGACCACGACGGATGTCTAATATTTTTGTGGATTTATTCGTCTTGTGTAAATATGATACGATGGATGATCTAAAGAAAGTCATCGGAATGAAGAAAAATGGACAATCTCAATCGAAGGCATATGTTGACGGGATTATTGACAAAATTACAACCTGTACAGGAGATAGCTTATTATCATCATCGGTACCACTTTGTCCCTTTTGGCATTTTTCTACAAGAAAGGCAATCGAAATGTGGAGTAAAGAAGTATATCGAGACTACGAACTGTTTCCTATGATTCGAGATTTGAAAATGGGTCCCGTCACGGGGATATGTGGACCAAGAATGCCAGTGACACTACTCAAACGAGCATTTGGAGAGGATTGTTTTATTGTATACTTTCAAAGTACAAGTCATCAATCACCTGGTGTCGTTGTTGCCGCGAATACATCCCTTGAAGATAAACATCACGAAGAAGAAGAAGATGAGTCAACTCCCACTCCTCGTGGTACACTTCACCCACTCGTGGGAGCAGGAGGGACATGGGAAGGTGGAATTAAGATGCCATTGAAAGATGAACATTACATTCCCAATCAACCCATATCAAAATCGAAACGACGTCCATCACTTCACAATAGGGAGCGTTTGGAGGAATACCTAGTGGAGCAATCTATTCTTGAAAATCAATGGATCCAGGAGTCTTGTTGTACTGTGAAGAACAGCAACAGCGATGTTGAAATTCAAAAGGTGACTACTCCTTCTAATTCACGTCCTCGGAAGACAATCTACATGGATGGGGTCTTTGATCTATTCCATATTGGTCATTTAGAAGCGATACGAAAGTGTGGAGAACTGGGTGATCGAATCATCATCGGTATTACGGGAGATATCGATGCTACCGGATACAAGCGACGACCCATCGTTCCGGAGGAGGAACGTTGTGCCATCATAGAAGCGCTGGAACTCGTCGATGAGATTGTTTGTCCCTGTCCATTAGTCGTGACAGAATTCTTTATGGAAATGTATGGGATTGATTTAGTCGTTCATGGTTTTGCCAACGATGCTGATGCGGAACGACAAAGAGAATTTTTCGAATTCCCAATGAAAACAGGAAGATTTCAAAGAATCCCTTACTATGCCGAGATGAGTACAACCGACCGTATCGAAATCATTCAGAATCTTCCTCACGAAACGAAACAAAGTGAAGAAATTGCAACGCAAGACGATACAATTCCAACAAGTAAGAAACCACAGTGGTTTGGATTGACGGTAACAGTCGCAACGTTTCCCTCGTATTCGATCCCATATGATCCATTCCCCGTTACCTTACGACTTGCGATAGAACCTCATATCGAAAAGGCACGACGACGAAGACAGGAAGCACTCGATGCTATCCGTCAAGCGACGGGTACATCCATATATGATGATCTTTTGGCAGAGTTCTCCGGACGATTGTCACAAGAAGCAAATTTTCACTTTGATGTCAATCAGCATACACTCCGCGAATCTTTGTTGAATGATTTCAATCTAGCATTGGACTTTGATTTGTCAAGATTGCATGAATATCCAGGGATGAAGATGCGACTTTCACAAAGCCTGACGACTCAATATGGATCATTCCAGGAGGCCTTTGATTCATTTGTCCGAGGGGTATGTGCCCCGCATATGGATTCCGTCTACCCTTGTGAAGAGATCTACTACCAAGCCTTCCCGTGTTTGAGAATCGTCCAACCTGACGAGTTTTCAATTGGGCCACATTCTGATGTGGCCTATGGTCACCATCCATGCTCTGTCAACTTTTATGTTCCACTAACACAGATTGATGGTTCAGCTTCTCTCTTTTTGGAAAGTCGTCCTGGATCGGAAGACTGGCATCCGATTTTGGGTTCGTATGGTACGTTCGTGTGCAGCTATGCTTTAGGATAATGACTATGTCTTTTCTCCTGTCTCACGTCTTTGGACTTTGCTTTTGCAGGAACAGTGAAGCGATTCGCTGGTGCAGTCTGTATGCATTGGACAACTGAGAACAAAATGAAGTATACTCGTGTCTCCCTTGACTTCCGACTCATACCAGGACCTCTTTTTGAGAAAGCAAAATGTGGAAGTGGTGTTCCGGGGGGACAAAAGGATGTCTACAGAGCTTCCGAAGGATACTATAGTCGTTGTCGGAAGAAATGTCGAGACGAGACCAGTACGACGACGACGATTACTGCATGGATTCGTGAAGGACCACTACTGATACCAGATCCAAGAGTCGGTTTCCCCTTCACAGTACAGGACTGGGATAAATTTCTTAGAAAACATCATTGATGGTCTACATGGATTGATTATGGTACCTCCCGGCGAAACCCCAACTTCTTGATTGACTTCACCGTCGTATTCTTGGTATCCAGACACCTTTCCCGGTCCTT
>Ga0194115_10002298_pt1 | contig 22911 bp, 12 predicted proteins | sample TA2MahsurfametaG_3_FD_148656 | JGI IMG/M metagenome (GOLD analysis project Ga0194115, IMG submission 148656) | Freshwater microbial communities from Lake Tanganyika, Tanzania - TA2015002 Mahale S4 surface | ecosystem: Environmental > Aquatic > Freshwater > Lake | place: Tanzania: Lake... | reverse complement strand
AAATCCTAACTAAATAACAATTCAAAAGAATTATCATTCAAAAGAATTATCATTCGAAATACAAATATATTTTTTATCCTAACAATAAAAAATATCTAAACGAACAATTTCATGATGCTTTTTCAATAAGGATTTGCATGATTTTTATAAGTTTTCTGGATAACCTATTCAGCTGCTGAAAAAGCCCTAACTCGGATTATCTTGGTACAAAATCGATGATTTAAGAAGATATTTGATTTTTTAAAATATATATGTTGGTAAAATATATGATCAGATAGTTAATTTCAGCCTTATTTGTTCCTGAGAGATTATGAAGATCGAGGATGCTTTTCAATATAGGCTTTAGCCTTGATCTTAGCCCTGAAGATAAAGTTCAAGCACACTTTTTTTGTTAAGATTAAATCATGAATACAGTCAGCTGGCATCTTTCTTCAATTTCAGAACAGAATGTAAAAGTTCATATTAAATTAGGCATCAATAAATATGATCAATAAGTCTACGATACGATAATGGACCTCTTCGACCATCTAACATTATCCGCAATCATCAATAATAAGTTTTTGTGCATTCATGGTTATATTCAACCTCTTTGAAGATGCGGCTTTAGACGCATCGGAATGGTTCTAGTTGATTTATAATAATTAAAACACATAATCAAGACCAATTTATCTCGTGGATATCAGTCTTGGTAAATTTGACACTACAAATTGGACACTTTCTAGTACGACTGTTGCCCATCTCATCCACGCATTTCTTGCAGAAAACATGCGGACAGGTCTTCAAAACTACTGAACGTTCTCTTCCAGCCCCACAAGCACACATTATTTTCGATTTGTACTACTCCATCTACATCTTGATGGCTTCGTATTCGGTTTTTTCCTCAATCGCTTTCAAAAAAGACCTCATTTTATTCATCTCCAAATTTTTCTTTTCTTTTTACTCAATAGCTTTTTCAATATTCTTATCTTTTTCAGCGTTGATTAACATCAAACTTTATTTTTCTTTTTACATCTCCTTTATTTGGATCGACAGCTTATTGATCTTATTCTTCTCTATCACCATATGTTCATTAAATTTTTCAACTAATTAAATTTATTTTTATTTGCTCAGCTTTATTTACTCCTATATTTTGCTCAGGGTTTTCATCTTCTCTTACATCTTTGTTCTTGTCTAAATTTCGTTTTTGAGTCGAGACTGAGTGGTGGCTCTCTACTGTTACACTGATATTTTCAGCTTATAATTTTATTCGGTAACAGTTATGATGTCTTTTTAAATTTTTGTTTGGAAGTCTGAAAACTTATTGAACTTTTATTTGTTCTAGAGGTAACTAGCCTAGGTCTCTTATAAAACTTTTTTCAAAAAATCTTCAACTTTTGTCTTTTGATTGATTTCTTTATCTTTTTTGCGTAGCTGTTCTTCAAGGGATTTAGTTTTCTTGTCTCTATTTTTTACATAATCAACATATTCACGCCAAAGATCAAAAATTCTCTTACCTTATTAACCTTTGGAATCTTTGTTCAACAATTAATTGACTTTTTCTTACACTTAATTATATTTTGGATATCTATATTACAAGTTCTAAATATTTTTTGCCATTTTTTCTTGATAATCAGTCAGTTTCTTATTTAATTCATCATTTTCTCGTTTGATTGACTTCAGACCTTCCTTTAGTTTGGACATAGATTCTTATCTTTCCTTGAATTTTTAGCACATCTTTGAAAAATATTATTTCAAATCTTTTAGCAAAGATTCTATTTAGATCTTGAAAGAATTCATATATTTGTTCTGCTAAGGTTAGTTTCTCTATCGAAGATTCGATCTGCTAACAATTTAGTCTTTTTTCTCATACTTTTTCTTCAGCTATTAGATTTCTTATAGCCTAGATTTCTCTAATTCATTGATGAAGTCATAATTTTTGCTGAGCTTTAGAGTCAACTCGTTAGTATAGTCCAACAATTATGAAAACTGAGCCCTTAGTTGCATATAGACTGTTGATTGGAAGACAGTTTCATCAGCTAATTTATTCTGAACCTTTATTTTTTCTATTTTGCTCAAAGCCTGAACGTTTCTTTACATTAAAAGACTATTTTACAATTAAAGGTCTATTAATCTTTGACTTTTATTCTGATTACTCTCTTAGTCTTAAGGGAGCATGCTAGTTTCTTGAATTTTTGAACTTTATTTTAAGGATTATTTTTTCATGTTTTATTCAATCAATTTGCAAAAGTATTTTAATTTTTCCCCCCCACAAAAACATTCAAATATATCTTCTTACATGATTTTGTTGATATTTTACACGTTGTAATCAGTCATATAGGCTATTTTTCTTGATTGTTTCATATTGAGGTCTTTCAAGGTTTAAATTTCTTTGTTTTTGTTGAGAACTAGTCCATCTAATAAGATGTGCTTGTTGTGAGTCTCATATATCTTCATGTTGTCTTTGAGCTGAGTCACAAAACTTTAGAATTCTTTGAGTTTCTGTCTGTTTTCAAGCTCGTTGGTCATGATCTTTTTGATGTTGGCGTTTGGATTGGAGTTCTATAGCCTTTCGTTGAGGAAAGAGATATACTCCTAATTGAATTTAAAATATGTTTAAATAAATTACGTAAAGAACAGATTGTAATTGCTGACAAAAGAAGTCAGTCTGTGTTTGGCATCAATAGTTGCGCCCTCAGAATGTCCCTCGTTAGTAATCTTTTAGCCCAAATTCGCAATAATCTAATCAAAAACTTTGAAGTGGTTTATATACTTGTTTACCAGGGCCTTCGAAGCGTTATCAGATTTCTTCTTCATGAGACTGTACAGGGCTTCTTAGTTGTCAGTGATGGTCCTCCAAGCTGCACTGAGAGAGGCAAAAACTTAGGAAAGATTCTGGACTGAAACATTAAGACTTTCGTTTTTTTTGGTCAATTCTTGATTGTCCCTTCGATAGGCTTGTAATTTGATGGCCATTTCTGTGTTTTGCTTGATTAATACTTTGAGTTAAAAGTCCTGGTTTTTCATGAGTTGAATTATCTAATATAAATTGTTAGTATAAATTAAGCGGTGATTAAAATCGATTCTGTAGTAGTCACATATCTATATTTAAAAATACTTATGTGACTTATCACGATGCTTCCAAACACTCACGTTATATTATCTAACCTTATATATTATAATCTATTGTTATTTAGCTCACAGCCAATTTAAAAAATCATACAAAAACACCCATTTTATAATTATTAAGCTAACTGAAAATATGAACATCTACAAAGATGTCCTAGAAAAGAAGCCCCAGCCCTTCGTCCCCTTCAGAAGAGTCATCAAAAACAGCTCAAGCAGCCAGTTCTCAGACAGTTTGTCCCCGGCAAATGCTTCAGGCAATCGACAAAAATAAGTCAATTCGAAAGGCAGCAAAAAATCTAAACAAGTTCATAATTAAATGAAAAAGGTTGCTATTATATACAGCAGGGTTCACTCTTTGTTGAAGTTAAAGCACCAGACTCTCTTTCTAGCCCTGGAGTTGTATCGTCAATATTGGCTAAAAGATCTTGAGAGAAATATTCCGCAAACGTATCTACAAGTCGTATGTTTCTTCTTGGCATCCAAGTATTAGGATATATACCCCCCGAGACTCAAACAGGTTTTCAGTAATATTTGCCCGGGCTTTGATGACAAACAGTACAACAAGTATGAACTGATGTTTTTACAGTCAATTGGAGCCTGCTTAAATATCCCAACTGGAATGAAGATCCTTGACAAGTTACTGCAAAACTAGAGCCAAATGGTCGCATATCACGCTTACTATGTGCTTGAGTTGTGTTATACCGCCGATATTATCGACCAGCCTTATGACCTTAATGAGATTGCGAGCAGCATAGTCTTCTCAATGAAGCCAATCAAAGAAACTTTGGCCAAGATCTCGAGTTATAATGGTGTTTCAATCAACTCTATAGTAGATTGTACCAAAATGATTCTTCAGATCAAATCTAATGCTGTCAATTCAGAGTCCTCTGTTTACAGGAAATATACACAGCCCAGATACTAAGTAGCTGCTATAAACGGATGCACTTTGGAAAAAAGTTAAATAGTTTAATGATTTATCTAGGTTATTTATTTCTTAGAAAATTTTTTATAACAAATTTAGTATATCATAGAATAAGATTTGAAAAATCTATTCAAAAAATCGATATTAATTTTCAAAGAAAATTTTAAATTAATATGATTGTTTAAATTTTTGAAAAATTCATTGAGAATAACATTTATAGCAAATCAAAAGGCTCCACTTGGTTTAACTGCTTGTCTTACGGTTCTGATTCCTTCTTTTCTAACAACTTTAATAGTAAAGGAAGTTTGGCTCATAATGAATCTTTCTTTCATAGAGTTGAGGCATTTATTGATCACTTAGATGCCTTGTTCTTCAGTCATTTCAGCAGTTTGGAGAGTATCCATGACTGATGATACGAGATATTCAGCATATCCATGGGCAGCCTTGCTTGTCTCAATTACTGATCCCAAATAGTCCATCCAGTAAAGTCTAGGCAGATCTCCTTCAAATCCGGCTAAGAGACAGTTGACGCTATATGGACCTTTTCTGATAGCTTCGGCTAATTCTGATCGAATATATTGTGCAGTGTCGTCAATTGATAATTTATATCCGTTTTTGAAGCTAAGAAAGGCTAAATTTTTCTGAATATAGTCTCCGAAGACCAAGATATCAGAATGTTATCCTCCGATGGCTAGTAATTTTTCTCCATCTAAATTCCAAATTTTATCTTCGTAGTTCTAAATGATATTTTTATTACTTTCATCCTTAAAACTGAATAGACGTTGGTTGTATCAGCTGCTATGATCACAAAATCTTTTCCTTTGATAGCAATTAATGAATCCATTTTAAAAATATTTTGAATATTATAAATCAAAGGCAATTATAATATGAACAATTAAACTTAAAATTCAGAAAAATATCTAAGAAATCTCTATTACAAATGATAGCATATCAAAATATAAAAATCAACTGCGATCAAAAGCACTTTATCGGCTTAGGCTGGAGTTGTTCTAAAGATCGTCTTGAAAATGTTCAAATCTTGATCTTCCTTGTTGAGAAATCTACGCGTATTTGTTGATTTAAAGTCGATCGTTGATGTTTGATTTTGTGAAATTGTCAATATACATTCCTCTGTAGCTATGGTCCTGAGAGTAATGGTCTATCTTACTCGAAGCTACATTCACATTATAGTTGTTTAGCATTCTATTTTTGTTGACAACAAGTCCCTAGATATTCATGTTTCCACCTTATCTTTGTATCTTCGACTGTCTCGATGATCCGTCCTCTTTTTAATATATTTTTTGATAGGTCTTTCCCAAGAAATTTGCTGAAGTCTTTTGAGGATTGAACTTTTGATTAGCTGTATCTTTGAAGTTGTTTCCTGTATAAGAATAAGGATTAAATTTGGACTGACTGTGTTTTTGAAAGTTCATATCGATCGGGCATACTATTTCCTTTATATCTGAATCATCAAATTAATGGATCTAATTGCCTGAATTTATATGATAGCTCAAAAAGATCGCGTCTGAAGGCTCTATATCATATTATTCTTATCTTTCTTACTCAGGTTCTGACAAATTTATAAAGCTGATTAAATCATGAGAGTTCCTTATTCTGATATGGAAAAACTAAATAATTTATAAATGAGTTAGATCCTCGTTGTATTGCATGTTTTTTCTTATATTTTCAGTTATTACACTCATTTTTATGTACAGACTTATCAACTCTAGTAAATTGACAAAGATATAATCTTCTTGAATAGCCCCTTTTTTAAACGTTCTTATCATCATTCTTTGAGATAAAGACTTATTTCCCTTTGGAGAAATTAATTTTAAAAATCTTTATAAAATGATCAATTACTATTCATATGTGATTCCGTTATTTTTAGAATATCTTCTGACAAAAAATGCAATATTGGCTTATAATTACATGAAGTTTGCTGATGACAAAGCTTGATAGATATCCTAAACAGATATTTAATTTCTCTTATAAGTATCTAACATTTGGAATGCAAGTCTTGTATGAAATTATTAGTTGCCTGCCAATTTGCACTTTAAAAATTCGATCTGAGTCATAAAATCAAGTACTCGTTTTTAGAACATTATTATAAATGCCAGCAATCTGCCAAGCAAAGTGTCTATAGGGGTATTCTTATCGAAATTCATATGTATATCAATAATTATTAAAATTTAATAAAGCGATAAACTAATATAAGTCATTACAGAAATCGATTGGGGATAAAAATAAAACATCATAAAATTTTTATTCATAGTATCGAAGTGTTGATTTTTTTTAGAGGCTATCTACAATCTGATTACGTTTTTATACGTTTTAGATCTATTTGCTTTTTTATGTGAAATAAAGGTTTTGATTTATGGTGGCTAGTTTTCGGTAAAGGCGGCGATACTTTCGGTAAAAGTTCTTCTTGATGTTTAATCAATATTTCTTTTCTTTTCAAGTATTTTTTCAACATATGGTCGATCATATTGGTCGATGATTTACTCACACATATCGACTATTTTTCCCTATTTTCACAAATTTCAGGCTTGTATCCTTTCATCATATAAAAACCTATGTAGGGATTCTTTCCCATCTCATAAATGTTCTATTTTTACTCGACTGGATAAATCTTTTTATATCGTTCAAATGCTCTTTTTTTCGCTATTAGGAATTATCTGCTAAAAGGCTCTATGTGATTGCATGGATTTCTGAAGTTTTAGAGTTTTTTAAGGACTTTTGTGCTCTTTGGGAAATTTTATTAATTTTTCTAAGTCAGCATATACTAGTCGTTATTATCGATATAAAAAAATTAATAAGTAAAAATCAAAATCTTATAAGATATCCTGAAGAAAAAAATTATTTATGAAATTTTCTTTTAAGGCTCAATGATTATATTAAAATTATTGGACAAATCATTTTTGTCTATTGAATTCTTATTATTCTTTGTCCTTACGATGCTCATTCTGCACTATTTTTGATATTATAGCCTTAGCTGACTGCTGCTCTGTCAAGTTAGCGTCCAAATGATAAAGATAAACATTATCAGGGTCCATCAAAAAGACCCTTGTAGTATGATCAATGTTATAATCATCTTTATTATTTGCATGGCATTGTTAATAATTGAATCTTTTAGCTTTTATACCAAATTTATTCATGCAATCTTTCAACTAAAGCTCATCGCCCTTTAAAGTAGTAAGACCAATAATATGCTTTCCGAACTGCTAAAGATATTTCTTCAAAACACTTGGAGTATCTCTTTCTGGGTCGATTGATATAAAGACTATCTTCAATTTTAAATAAGCTCCTTCAGGCAAATTTCTTATGATTCTGTATATAGATCCAATGCTGTAAAGAGCACTAGGGCAGATATCTGGACAGTGCGAAAATCCGAAGTAAACAAGATAGTAATATCCTCTCAAATTTCTGCTAGAAAAAGGTTTTCCTTAAGTATTTGTCAAGGTCCACTCTCCTCCAACCAAAGATTCCCTTTACTTTCGTTAAATCAATCCTGAAATATCTTCTTCAATAAAGTCTAAATTTTATTAACTGGTCTTATTGGCAGAATAGAGCAAGTACAAAAGTGCAGATAAAGCTATCACTGCGCTTGCTATACCTATTCTGCTCACGCCTGTATATTGTTCGTTAGCTGATTAATCGTCTGTCGCCATAGTTTTTAGATTTTTTTGTTATTGCATCATCCATGCTTCTTACTTGTTCCTGGGCTTTTTGCCGAATTACGAAAAATTGAAGATGCTTGAACGAAATGGATAAAATTTCATGGCCTTATTATGATTTATAAATGTTTGGGTCGGGTTAAGATATTTTGTTATGTTTTTGGATAATATTCTTTTGATCATGTTATATAAAATATTTATGATGAATTTTAAAAGCAAACAGAAAATTAAGTCTTATATATACGATTTAGGTTAATTCATTTAAAAATGTTTTGTGATATGGAATTGACTGTAATGAAACATTTGACTTTATTAAACTTTTCATATAATTTTTTTGTTATATAATAATATTTTGATGTCTGACAATTTGATTGAAGCTAAAAAGAAACTATTTTCACATGCAGATCCTTCACATGCTATTAGATAGATGAAGTCTATGAATAAACATCTTCATCAAACCCGGGACCTGTTGTCTCAAACACTCGATGTAATGGGTCATATTAAGGTTGGAGTTTCAAACACTTCCACTAACCTATAAAAAACTTCAGACATGTATGATGGGTATCAAAATTAGTTGCAAAAGACAAATCTGTATGTGAAAGGTCTGAAAAGAAAAGAATAGTAGAACAATCTCAAGATTCGAATATCTTTTTGGATTTTGATTGCAGTTGCTATTTACGTCATCATTCGAAGGATTATTTTTCCAGATTTGTACCGAGGTATTTTCAGCTGAAAGACTTCAATTTGATTGAATTCATAAATATCATACTTTATCAAATATCTTCATTATATGTTCAATATGCGAATAAAATATCGATTAAAATAAATGTTACCCAATCATTTGTCTATCAAAATGAAATATTCATACTTTCATCCTGATTGACATCTTTTTGGCAAACTGGGCATTTGATCTTTCTTCGACCTCTGTTTTACTGAAGTATTCTCGAATATGCAGAAGACGATATCAAGTGTCCACAGCATAATAAAATCGATTTTTCATGGCCAGATTGAACTTATTTTGTAATGGGACATAAAAATAGACTGTGATATTGATACTATGGCTAATTAATCTTAACCGAAAAGGGCAAAATGTTTATACTTTGTTCTAATTTTTTATTATTTTATTTCGCCCACATTATCTTCATCATTTTCTGATAATCCTACGAAATCTTCTGAGAACAGTTGTATAAAGTTTTTAGAATGTTATAATTCGAAATTGTGTTATGTTTGAAAAAGATCTACTCGAACGATTGAGCAAGCTATAAACATCTTTCTTTTGTGTAATGAAAATGTGAAAATCTGCTTTAAATTTTGGCTGATATTTCTTATGACTATATCGAGTAATCATTCCATTTGCCTTTGTATAAGATAAAGCCTATTAAGACTTATATTTCTTACTGTTTGATATGAAACTTTGAAAAATTATTTCGAAAATAGGCTATAGCTTCGTCTATTGACTTTTCGTATATAAATTTGCTGATTTGCAATTTATGAAGTTCGTATTAAATGAGATTTTAATGGCTTTTAAATATTTATTCATTTTGACTCCATTTTATAGCCTATTCAAAATTACCGTTTTGTATTAAACCTTTGAGTCTAAGACATTCTGTGAATAAATTATTTGGATCTATTCTTTTGCGTATTGAGGGCCATACATCTGCACACTACCAAAGGCCGTTTCTCAAATAATTTTCTACAATTATCTCATCAAAAGCTTCGATTTCTTATGGTTTTTTGATAAACTGATTAAAAAAGTCATTAATTTTCTTTTACATGCGATTTTGATCATTTAGGCAATTTAATTTTTAACTCTTCATTTTTCGACTAAAACGAGATTGGCTAAACAAATGCTTATTTTCGTTATACTGAACTTTCTTTATTAAATTTGACAATTTCTTATAATAACTTGTTTGATATTCTCTGATAGTCTTGATCGGCTTGATATTCAACAATTATCGATTCAGATCCTGAATGACTTGATGATGATCTTTGCCATTTTTGATGGACTATTGAGCCGATTCATAAAGCTAAATCATTTTATCGATGGAATTTTATATTTTGTTGTAAGTATTTCTAGATTTTTATTGATGATGTGTGATTTATTCGCATAAATTTAATTCATCTTCTATCATTTTAAATTATAGGCAAATTTGAAATCATTATAAATGATATTGACTAAGTCAAAGACCATTTTTATAAATATTGAATTCAGTTTGTTAAAATATATAAAGTGGGGTAGTAAAAGTAAAATAAATATCATATAAATTTTTTGAAATAGCTGAGACCTGCCTTAAACGATTCTTTTGCTGCGATTTTCATACTAGGAATCTATATTTTAAGGCTATTTATATTGGTTTACAATCGACTGTAGCTAGATTTTAGATTAATAGAAGATTATATAATTTTCATCTTGGTTGATTATATCTTGATTTTCGTGGATTAAAGCTTATCCTTGAATGGTTGCATTTATATTGAAGAGACTGCCTATGTATACTTATTTACGATAATTCCTATATATGATTTAGGTTTTTTTGTTTATTCAAATAAGTCTTTATTCTCTTGGGTATTTTATTATGAAATTGTCATATTTGTGCTATCTTCTTTCTCTATTTTCTTCCATTCAACAAAATTTTACAACAAATTTGGAAGACTAATCTCTTTCGAAAATATTTATTTGTATCTTTCTAGATATTTTTTCAATGCCTAATTATTATTTTCTATCTACTTCGATCTACATAGCATAAATAAATACATTTTATCTTTCACCAAGCTTTTAAATACAAAAAATGTAATTCTTTTTGTATCATTTATTTTTTTAATACACTTCGTACACAACGAATATTATTATTATAAATTGACATAGACTTATATCGTAAGGCGTTCTAAATATATCATTCAAGTACAGCAGCTGGGGCACGATAACATTTTTGTTTAAAACAATTAATTAATATTATAAACTTATATAATGACTAACATCATCGATTATCTCAACAGTTTGGGCACGGTCGAGGATACCAAGACAAAACAGGAAGGCCCTTTGTCTTCCTTCCAGTATAAATATTTGGGACTCTATTTTACAGCCACTTGGTGCTCATACTGCGTAAAAATAGTGAATGAATTACCGATTCTGGTCGATAAGGTCAACCGAAAAGGAAATTTTCTGAAGCTTTTAACTATTAGGTTAGACTAAGATAATAACGATTTCGGCTATAGTTACCTCAGATATAAGTCTTTATCATTTTTTACAGCATCATAGATAGCAAATGAACTTAGTGTTCGAGGTATCCCAGCGATTATGATCTTTGATATCATGGGAAGGTTCATAACAAGAAACGGTCTTCAGGATATTATGAGATACAAGTAAGATACGATTGATTATTGGGACAATAGAATAAAATAGATGGAGAGCAAAAAAGGTAATTGAATGATACTTCATTAACTTTTGTTTTCGTATTTTTCAAGAAAATCTAAAAAATTTTCAAAATAAATGAATTTTAAGTCTTTTTATCGATTTATAAGCTTTCTTTCATAAATCGCAAATAATAATTTTTAATTGAGGCATAATAATCAAAATGTACGATAAAATGTGAATATTAAATTCTTTAGAACTTTTTATGATTTGATTTGATAATCTTATATTATAGTGATTAAATCATTTTTTCATTTCGGTAATCCTTTGCAATTATGCCACTCTTTATATCATTTCTTTTTTAATCTTTTACTTCATTTTAGGCTCGTCCAAATGCTCGATACTCTATAAATATTTTTGACGTTCATCTATCTATGCCACAATCTCATCAAAAAGATCGTTTAGTTAATCGTTCATCTCTTTCTTCTAGCCTTTCTTTTCTTATTTTTTCTTAATAATATTATTATTTACTAATGGATTTGTGTAGCTCTGACCTTTTTTATCAGCTTTCAACTTGGCATTTTATTTTATAGTGTTTTCGTCGAATTTAGTGTTTAGTTATAGAGCTGGTAGCTCAGCTCCTTTTGGTAAAATACCTCTTTGCATTTTGAATTTTTATTGAAGTTTTCTCACCAAATTCGCTCGATCCACTCCTCGATTGGCAGGAATGTCTTTTCTCCTTCGATCATAATATTATTCAATCTATTTTCTAATTACAGATTCATTTTTTCTCTTGGGGATCAGATCGACGGGATGAACTACATATCTCTCTGGCTGCATCATCTCAGGGTATTATATCTAAGTCTTTTGCGGGCATTTCTTAGTCGATATTAATTTTTATTTTTATGCATCGATTTCTTTTTGACTTTTCGGCTTGGTCTTTGGGTAATTTATTTTGGGCTTTTCAGCTATATTATACAGGTCAAACAGTTACTTTCCTGCTTTAGTCTATCTGCCAAATATTTTCCATAAGGCCTGTTGTTTTCTCAATTTTTCAGGATCGTTTTCTTGTTCCATCTATATAACCGATTATATTATAAAAATTTAAAGAACAAGTAAATATAAAAAGTAATAAAAGAATCATTTTTAATTGATGCTAAACACATTTTCACCATTACTTAAACTTAATTATGATTTCTTTGTAAGTTTTTCCATTTGACTCCACTACATTTCTTTGAAAGTATACAGCAGCGAATAAAGAGTATGCGAAGAAGAAGATAAAGCATGGGTAAACTTATTTATCGGGCATTAAAGACATGACCAGTTAAGGTGCAAGGGTTGAGATAGATAGTGTTATCCAGTGCATTAAGTTTGGTAATAGAGATTGATCAGCAGATATGATTTCTGAAGGATAGGACCATACAGCTGATAGGAGGATTCCACCGTAGACAAACATGAACAAAATGAGGCTTCCTAAGATCATTTGTGAGCTTTCAATGATGAAACTGACTACAATGAGGATGTTTATAACAGCTAACATGTAACTTGATGAGATCAAAAGTGTTCTTTTGCCAACTTTTGTTGCAAACACAAATATATATACCATGATCGCTACTAACTGTATAGAATTTATGATCAAAGGAGTCCATTTTGACAACTATCTGCTATACTAAACCATTATTAGTCCAGCCGAAGTAATTAAAGAGTTGCCACCGCTGAAATGTCTCATAATACATACATTAACTGCTACAAACAAAGCATTTTTCTTCTTTCTCTATAAAATTTAATTGGCGTTTTGTGACATTAAACTATTTCTCTACTTTTCCATGCGAAGCTACTGCTTAATTTCTTCAAAAACTGACAAAGAACATTATTATGTATATATATTTTTTAAGGATTTTATACCTTTTTCTTAATCTCCTTTCACTAGCCATTAATAAGGTGTATCACTTCCGATCAGACTTAATAACAAAGATTGAATAATTGCCATAAACCCTGTCATGGACAGAAGAATTCTCCAGTGTTCATCTCCTAAAATGAGCTCTACGGCCACCACGATTATTATCCCTAATATCTTTCCTAAACTAAAGAAAGTTCCAGTCAGAGATCTCAAATGCTTGGGCGAAATTTACTTAAGATAAACTGGAGCTATTGATACATAGTAGCCTATACATATTCCTTAGAGAAATCTTCCAGAGAGAAGTGTTGCAGGCGTAGGTATTTGTACGATAATCAATGCTCCGACAAGCACGCCCATTGTCAAATGCATGCTTCCTATTCTTGTTAATATTTTATTGATGGGTTTAGCGAGTAGAGAGCCAAAAAGTCCACCAAAAGGTAGTATTGATATGAGTATTCCTTCTAGCAAATCGTGATCTATGTCAAACCCATAATTTTAGACAATGATCTCCACAGGGACACAGCTGATCTATTTGAGACTATAGCCTAGCATCAAAGCACTAATTGAGACTGATAGCGCAATTAATACTATTCTGATCTTACTTTTCAATTTATAATCATTACCAAATAAAGATTATTTACTCTAATCAGTCTCATCTATCTTCATTAGATTTTATAAAGGGTATTTACGATAGAAATACTTAAAATTAATTAACTTTCAACAATATACTTCTAATCAATATTTATGCAAATATATGCAAAATAAAATCGATTATTATCAGACTTTGGATCATCTTTTCTTTTTGACGTTCATCTTTTGGCCTTTAAGGCTGAAGTCGTTTAGTGCATTCAGAGGTGGAATCTTCTAGATAGACTTTTATCGGCCTGGTCCTTGAGGAATCTGAATCTGCTCCTTTTTCTTGAAAGAGACTTCTTCCTTTTTGCTTTTCTTGTCAGCATCTTTTTTAGCAGAGTTATTCCTGTTGTTTCCATACTTATTTTTTCCAAACTAGAAATTCTTGTAACTCTAAATCTCTCCATCCTCAAAATTATCAAACATCTAATCCTCATCCTCATTAGAATTATTTTCCTGCTGTTGTTCCTCTTCCTCCAACTCAATCTCTATCTCATCGGCTTCAATCATTTAATCTTCTCCTTGGGCAGATTATATCCCATTATCCTCTAAGATGTTCTTCTGAGTTATGATGATCTGTCGCATATCACTTATCATTCTTTATTGGATCTGCAAGTTTATCTAGAGTTCGATGTTTTGTAGCTCCAACACGTGATTTTTTATAATGATTTCTAAATTAAATATTAGGGTTACATAGAGTGTCTCTGTTTTCTTTGGATCTGATCTTTCTCATGATGTCTTATCTGATCTTTTTTGTGGCTGTCATACTTTCCATGATCTGAAGGTTCGTAATTTATTTCTTCAGCATATTCTTGTTTGTGCTTAGCTTCAAGGTTTGTATGGTCTTGCTCAACTACTTGATTTGCCCAATCGTTGCGATGTTATCTTACCAGCCTTCATTTTTCTTCAATAGAGCTATCTATCCATTCTTTCTTCTCATCTCAAGAACATTCATCGCATTCTGTTACTCGATCTACATCATGGCTCTTCGAAGCTGAATTCTTTCGTTAAAGTTTTCAAAGATTTGCTCTTTGATAGTTTTTATATCTTCTTTTTCATCGATTCTTCCACAATACGAACATATTCCATCTGTTCCTACAGAATTATTTTTTCCATGTCGACTCTATATCCTTGGCAATTTCTATCTATTCTCAATATTTTATCTATTTTAAAGCCCACCACGATTATCCTGAAGCCTGACCTTCAACTCCTCAATCTCTCGATGAAGATCGTTGATAATATTCTTATACTCGCTGATATGAAGAGCTACTAATTTCTTATTCGTTATTGCTTTAGTCTTGATGTTTTTTGCCCTATTAGCATATTTCAAAGTATTGATTGTTTATTCAAAGCCACTGCTTGAAGGTGAGATGTTGACAATCATAACGGTCTTGCAGTTTCCTCCTAGAGAATCTTTTAGTAATCTTGTCAATTTTGAATCCTATATACTTTTTCATGTACTCTATATGGAACGAAAAATCCTTTTTTATTCTTATCGCCAAGAGCATTTATGCAATTGGCTAACGCTAGTAATGATCTATTGATCTTAGCTCCTTCCATCAATCTCAAGCCTCGATTTTATGTCACAGTTCCTCTTTAAGATCCTGCCAGATCAATCAAGGATAATTTTCCTATAATATTTTCCACCTTGATGTTTTTCACTTTGCTTGTTTTGATCAAATTGATCTGAAAGACTGCATGACTTCTTGAAGAAGTTAAGTTGGCATTCGTAGCTTATGTAGTTCTTCTTCTATTACCAATCAGCAACAAGTTCATGACCTGCTCTGTAGATTCTGCCTTGAATTCTGTAACGCCAGCCATTATAATACCTTTTTACGGGTCGTCTCGAAGTTCTAAGTATCCTGAGGCTGGTACAAGCAAATCTCTTATCATTTCATTGTAGATTTAAACGTAGGTAATCACAACTTCATATTTATTATCAGGGTCTTTCTAAATGTAATAGAAAATGTCTCGAATGGCCAATACACTAAATTTATGATTCAGTACTTCAGTCCAAAAATATCCTGGTTGCCGATCATGGTGAAGGTCTTGCCAGTTCCAGTAGGCCCATAGGCAAAAACTGTAGCATTGAACCCGTTTAATACGGTCTTGATGAGAGGATGGGTAGTTTAGAAATATATCTAACTATCATGGTAATTACATTTTCGTTGGTATGGTTGCGATATATCTTGTCAAAAGCATACCTTTGTTCTTTAGATCTATGCAAAACATCCGTGATCTTCTTTTCCTATAGTTAGGCATCCAACGGATCCAATATGATCTATATATGAATTTAGTTGTACGATTAAATTGTCTTGGACTCGGATAATGTCATTATCTCCTGAATTTTGCTATTTCAAGCTCAAGGGTCGAATTCTTATGGCTACGGTTATGTTTGATTATTCCTATTCTGCCTTGTTTGCTTTTTACATTTCAATTATAACTACTAACTACTTAACAAAATCAAATTATAAAACGACCAAAAGCTTAGAAAAAATATTTTATGGGCATTAATCTATAATAAAAATCAGTCTTTTAAAGGCTATATAAAATTTTCATGAAAAATATCATAAATTTATATCGATTTCTTCTTTAAAATTTCATTTACAGGTCTTTTTTATTTATTTTTGATTTAATATAATATATAATTAAGGCAAATGAATCTACTTGTCAATAATATGACCTTTGGTTTCAAAAGATTTAAAAACTTTAGAAAAAAACTTATTTTAGATTATAAAAAAGGAGACAAACACGCACATAAAAATCCACACGCAATACCTTTGGTAACAAAACAAAAACTTCTCAAAGTATGAAATGTGTTTATATAGTCTCAAAAAGGAGGAGATTGGAAGACTATTCGTGAAATGTAAAGACAAAGTTTAACCCCTTTCGGTAGATTTTCAAAGCATGGTAGATATCAAATGATATAGGTTTTATTTTCCAGAAGGATAAATTGCCTGTTTACAACATTCCCAACATTGATAACTTTTAATTGCTTCCCTACGTTGAATATTTAGCACCGTTATTGAATAAATAACTCTTGAATTATCAGAAGGAAGTAAACCAATAAAAAATAAATAAACTTCAAATTTAAGGACCAAGTGGGTCGAAAGCTGATAATCAATTAAAAATCGGTAAATGAGATCAAGAAAAATGATGATAATATATGAAAGAAGAAAATATTATATGTATTCAATGTAAATGATTAAAAGATATTGTTTTTTTGCAGTTAAAATTTAAATAATAAAATGAATATCAGGCAAAAGATAATAAAGCCCAAATAAAGCGAGAAGGCAAAAGAAAGATATAATCTGCCTCTATCAAATGAGAATGCGAATTATATGCTCAAAAGTCAATAAAATCACAACAAATAAAATAACTATCATCACATGAACTAAAATGGTTATCAGACGTATCGACCCAATAACAACGTTCAGATGCTCAAATCTCTATAGTTGCCAAAACGATTGAAGACTACAGCCAACGATGATGATAGATTTTTGAAGAAAAAGACTTAAAAGTAGAATGAGTTTGGGCATGACTTGAGATCTAGTCAGTAGATATTCAATTTCAAGTATAAGACACTGACTGATAGTGATAATTTCAGAGAAGATTTGACTTTTGGCGTGGTCAAAAATGAAAGAAAAAACTTGTTGACTTCTAGAGAGTTCTTATAATAGAAAAGGCTGAAAACTTAAGTTCTCGATGAAATCATAATGAACAACAAATTAGATTTATCCAAAAGTTTGAATTAAGGCCCTTTAGTTGCAGGATTCTGTGCTAATCATACAAATAAAATGGTACATATACATTAATTTAGGCCAAATATCGATTGATAAGTTAATTGAGCCAGGGAGAATAAGAAATGTTTTATTGCTCAAAATGTGCTATCAATCTTTTGAAAAGAGGTTTCAAGATCTAAGAACTAAAAGCTTAGGAGATCCATTAGTAAAATAACATGAATCGATTAAAAAATATTTCAAAATGTGAGTTGAAGCTAAAAAGCTTGTAATAGAGATCTCGAAACCTATGCCAATAAGATGGATATAAACATGACATGTTATTGATCCAATAACAAATCCAAAACATCAGCAGCAAATACGAGTCTATCTTCCTAGCCCTCTAATAAATGCGAAAAAAAGATATTTTAAAGCTGACCCATATATACGAAAAAGTAAGTCTTTATCTATTTTAGAAAGAATCATAAAGAAGATTTAGCCATGATAATTCAAAATCTATCCATGATTAGATCTAATCTATCGAAAGATAAATCAAATAGCTTATAGAAAACAAGTCTATACTAAACATGAATGAGAATTAATATAATTTCTTGATGACGAACTTGATGAATAAAATCAACAAGTTTTAAGAGTGTTTGGCTTCACAATATGTTTCTAATAACAATAGGCATCGCCTTTCTTTCGAGATGGTCACTACCAATGAAATCATTGTCAAGTTGCAGTAAAAAATGGCGATGAATGATAGCCTTTGTTTCAAAAAGAGTATGAATTCTAAAGAATTAAAAGGCAGCCTGAAGAATGAAACTATCAAAGTCGAAGAATCCATAAATACTGACTAATTGAAACATCCTTTTAGAATACTATTTCCAAATGACTAAAGCTAGCATATAGGAGAATTTAAATTAAGCGATAGACGTATTTTCAACAGTAATAAAATGATAAATTCTGTAAATTCAGCCAGAAGTCAGGAAAATATGATTCATTCTGCAAGAACTGGAAATAATATGCTCAATTCTGTCAGGTAATGTTCCTCTTTTGCAGCCTATGTGTGATTGTTTTGTTAATTTCATATAATTTAACACTTTTCTATCGTAAATGATCATATTTGTTGCAAAAATATAAATTTTAATTCTTAATGTTTATAAAAGAATATTATAATGTAGAGAGATCGAGGAAAAGGCAAAAGAAAAAACGGAAACGCTGACACATAAATATCCAAGGCTTTATCATGGTTATTGAGACACGGAGCTGTGCAGTAAGGATTATCACTTTAGCCAAATGGATATGTACCTTTAGAATAAGTCATGACATATTTGAGGAAAAAAGGGTACAAAAATATAACCGAAGAGAAAATGAGATAGATAGTTGAGAATAATGATAAAAAGAGATACGAAATATAGTAGAAAAAGCATCATGTATTTATCCGAGCAACGCAAGGTCATACCATGAAATAAGTTGTTACTGAAGAATTATTGACCAAAATCACCGATGCAAATGAATATCCTTGTGTCATACATGGTACCTTCTCGAAGTTTTGGGGTAGTATAAAGAGTACTGGTTTGAATAAAATGGCAAGAAATCATATCCATTTTGCTCCAGGAATGCCAAAAGAAGAAGGAGTTATTTCAGGTATGAGAGGCAGTTGCGACATGGTGATTCAGATTGATCTTTAAAGGGCTATGAAAGATGGAATATAGTTTTTCATAAGTTCAAATAATGTCATCCTTACTTAAGGTGTTAAAGGAGTGCTTGAGCCCAAATATTTCATCAAAGTTATGAAAAAAGACGGCAGCATAATATAATTCAAGGCATAATAGCAAAAGGAAAAACCTTAGACATAGAAAAAAGTTGAAAAATAACATAAAATATAAGCTAACAATCAATAAAAAACGAAACTCTAAAACGAAATCAAAATTTAATAAAGCCAAAAGAAAGTTTAATAATAGTACCCAGATTTATGATAAATTTTATTACGTTATTGATTTCAAATATCAATTAAGTTTTGATTGAAGATTAAGCTTTTCATATAATATTGATTTAATGGATATAATTGAGTTTAATTCATATAAGATAGATTATTCATTATATAAATCATTATATCTGAGATGACTACCTAAGAATAAATCATGGTCTACCCTCCCACTCCCGTCTTCAAGTACACCCAATGTCATATAGACCTTTACAGTTCGACCAAAAACTATTCTTCTATCAGGCAGACCTTATTCCCGATCTCTTTGAAAATCAAGAATAATCCACAGAGATCTAGAAGTGTCCAGAACTCGTTCTCAAAAAGTCCAAAGGAAAAAAATCTTCAATTTTATAATTTCTAGGCCAAAGATAGCAAAAAAAGAGGAATCCCTGATCAAATAGGTTCAAAACCGTGACAAAATGACCAGTTATCCTTACAAGTGATAATTTATTTGCTTATTAACCTACCTTTACCCTATAAATGATATTTGAAACAATTCAAATCATTGATTTTTTTCATAGGATTTAAGATATCGGATCAGAAAATGTATATTTTAAAGAATAGAAATAATAATTATATCGTCAAATATCATTATACTCATTTTTTGGCTCCTTTTTTTCTTATTATTTCCATTATTACATTATTTGCCCTATGTCGACTACTCTGAGACGGCTAAGACACTACAGCACGCACTTCATATATAAGTGCTTATTATTTTTGAATTTTATCCACATTTGACCTTAAAAATCAATCACTTTGCCTTTTTCATGGTCAAGACTGATTTGATCTTATGATTATTTCTGATTGAAGTCTTTCATCCTACAAGATCTCTTCAAAGCTCGATAGATAACTTTCTTGACTTTTGTCCTGATCAGCTAACGCTTGCTGCTTTCAAAATTATTGTTTTCATAGTTGAAATAGACGTTTGTCAGCATTTTTTATAATTTTTACTTGAGCTTCATATATTCACGGGTAGTTATCCTCTGTTCTAACTTAGAAAGAATGTTGTATTACAAAAGTTGGAAGAGAAGCTCCTTGCCAATCTAGACATTAAATAGTATGTTGAAAAGTTACTTTTTTGAGGCTGATGATAAGACCTGCTTTTTTATCTTTTAGAAGCTAATAAAATTTGGCTATTCAAGGGCCAAGTTTTATGAAATATCAACTTCTTTGCCTGCTTATTATTATTTCGCATGTTTTTCTTCATTAACGTTTTATATGCTTTCGTCAACCATAGGTTACTATTCCTTTTCAAGCTACATAGCGTGAATATTTTAATTTTCCACTGACTATTTAACGAGGCTTTAAACCGGATATTCTGACTAACGCCGCTATATAGACTTTGTTTTTGATTGCTTTTTCTTTGATTAAGGCACTTATTTTTAAATATCTGGTTTCTCATTGATTATCTTTCTGGGTCGGCCAGGCCTCTTGCGATTTTACTTCAAAGATACATAATCACATTATTATAATTAGTCTGCTTTTCCGACCTACTGCTACTGATTGAAATTTTACAATAAAGGCCTTTTTATTTAAAAATTTCTCATTTAATTCTCTGAATGAACATCTTATTTTTCGTTAGAAGATGTAAATTTATTATTTTTTTCATGATTTTTTGAATTTCTTTCCTTATTATGATTCTTTTCAAAGTTGAAATAGGTTACATCTTCTTTGTTTTAGCTCAGCTGTTCGTACGCTGACCTCAGGGCTAGCTTCAGCTTGTAATTCTTCTTGGCAGGTGCGGCAAAAAGTTTATAATTCGGTTAAAATTTTCGCAATTTTTAAAAAGATATTCTCGAACTGAGTAATGAGTAAAAAAATACGATACTGAGAATTGTCGCCGAAGAAATAGACAGTGTAGATCATGATCTAGTCCTCCTAATAGAACTAGCCAATCTATTTTTAAAAAACAGCTACATAGGCTGGCCACCAGGGATATCCGTTAATCTTGGCCCAGACAACTTAATTTTCCTAATATTCCTCTGGTGTGCTTTATTCGCTGCTCTACACCCCAGAACCACTATTATTATCCATATATTAAATATATATAAATTAATCAATAAATATCTAATTATTCAATTTTATATATTAAACCCTATCAGAAGACTCTATTATAATCAATATGGATCAGTAGTAAAGGAAATAAGTGGAGGAAAGTCAGCAAAAAAGTTAACAGATGGAGTAAGAAAATCATGAAAATATTGATAGTGGCAATAGAATCGATTTCAATTCTATCATTGAGGAATAATTTGTATAGGGAGACATTATATTAAATCAAGACAAATAATAAAATCCTCGATAGTAAGATCAAGAAAGAATGGATTCTTAAGGGATTATTATTTTTCAGTCTGAAAAATATGTTGTTTAGGAGGAGGAAGAAATCAAAGAGGATAATAATGCTTCTGAGATTGTACAAATATAGCAAAAAGATCCTAAAAAGACTGGATCAAACAGGACGATAAAGTAATAAAAAAAGAAAAAAAACAAAACCAGACACTACATCCAAGATTTCACACCTTTTTTGCCCTAATTCTTGTTGATTCTGAATAAGACTAACATTCCAGCCCTTATCAGAGTTGGGCCTCGTTATCAAGCTCAAATTCCAAGAAAAATTCAGTTCTAAACTATATATAGAAACATGTAATAACTGATGATCTGGGACGGAAACAACAATCCCTTAAAAAGACCTCGATAATAGCACTTGATTAAATTCAAATAGCTGCTGGGAGACCATAGAAATTAATAAGAACTCATTCATATGCGCTAGAGACTTCAGACTAATTCATGGAAGTAATTGCTGGAATACGTGAGTAAAAACAAATCTTAATTGAGAAGAATATTTCACATGTCTCAAAGAAACAGACTATGATTTTATACTGTTTTAAATTATCAATTATTAATTTTTTGTCAAATTACTATTATCTTTTTGAATCAATTGTAGAGTATAAAGAATTTATAGTTCAGTAGTATCATGAAGAATCATTTTCATCTTTATTATTACTCAAAGGAAGCCATCTTCTATCTTTGGCTGACTAAATAATCAAAATAAAATTAAGATACCTGTATTAGGCTAGGTTTCTCATACCTGGTCAATACATTTTCTATCTCATACAGCCTAAAGGCACTTTTGATGTCTATTACTCCGATCTTTTCACTGAGAAAAATGTTCTATTCGGGTTAATCATAATAACTAGTCCTTATTAGTGACAATTGATCTATTTTTCTTGTTTTTAGAAGCTAAATTTAAAGCTACTGGCTGTTATTGATCCAAATGTTATAAAGTAAATTATTTTTTTGATCGAAGTATTAAGAAATTCTCGTTTTCATAGATAAGGTCTCATTTTTTATGATTAGATCATATCTAGGACTAAGGCCTGAATCGTGCTTACGTACTTCTATATGCTTCTGTTTGAGCAGTTAATTTATTAAAACTTGGTAGTTTATTGTTTATCTATTTTCAAACGGGTTCACTTTGGATTCATTTATCTGAATAGATACTGAAAAACTTTAGTTTTAAATACCTTTCTTAGAAAGATTTCGATCATTCAAGAAATATCGATATTAATCTTAAATTTTATCAGGTTAAAGGTACTTCAAAAACCTCTTAGGGCTCATCTGA
>Ga0194115_10002297_pt1 | contig 22915 bp, 18 predicted proteins | sample TA2MahsurfametaG_3_FD_148656 | JGI IMG/M metagenome (GOLD analysis project Ga0194115, IMG submission 148656) | Freshwater microbial communities from Lake Tanganyika, Tanzania - TA2015002 Mahale S4 surface | ecosystem: Environmental > Aquatic > Freshwater > Lake | place: Tanzania: Lake... | reverse complement strand
TTTGTGTCGTCGGTGGAGCCTTGTCGGGTCTTCATCCACGAGCATTTACCTTTGTACGGAATACTCTCCATCATGCGACGGCGACACCTACAGGCACTACAGGGAATGGCGGTCTTAATAACGGATTGGTCGTGGAGAAACCAAAGTTGGTCTTAATCGGAGGATGTTCGGGGACTGGTAAGAGTACATTTGGGATGAGTGTCGCATTAGATCAGGGAATACTGAAATGTATTTCGACTGATATTCTCCGAAGCGTGATGCGGTCCTTTGTGACGAAGGATATCAGTCCCGCCCTACATCGATCGTCATACGAATCAAGTACCGATGATGGGAGTGATGATCCCATCAAAAGTTGGAAACAAACCTGTACCGTCCTACAACATTCGATTGATGCATTGGTTGATGAAATGATAAATAAGGGAGGGAGCGTCGTCATTGAAGGGGTACATATCATTCCGAACAATACATTGATTGAGAAATGGGAAGCGAACGGAGGGATCGCCACGGGGATCGTCTTGTCTGTCCCAGATGAGGAAGCTCATAAATCCTTATTCCGACGACGTGGCATCATGACGGGGAAGGGTGAACAGGACAAGTTGGAACATTTTGATCGGATACGTTCTATCCATGATGAAATGGTCCGTCTTGCACATGGTGTCAATTGGCAAGTGATTGAACGGACCTTTCAACCTGATCCATTAGAAATCGTGTCTAATCGATTAGGGATGAGTAACAGTGTTAGTGGCGGCGGTTGTGGTGGCGTTGCTGAGCAAGAGATTAGGTGACATACCGAGTCTAAGAGATTAATCAATGTTCGCATCCGCTCGGATGTGAGCGAGACAAACGTTGAGAGAGAGAGAGAGTTCGAGAGAGAGAGCCTTCTTGTAAACTCTCCTTTCACAGAGACTGGTTTCCGTATCAAGTACCGTACAAATGAATCGAGACGGGGTTCGCATAGAACCAAATCACGAAGAGAGAATGATCACCACTACGTTGAGAAGAATTTGAATGGATTGAATCCAAAGCTATACTACGAGGTGGAATACCAAATGAACAGGAGATTCAAGCAGAAGTACAATTTGTTACATAGTTGTTTGAAGTCAACTCCACCCTGTGAAATCGTCTATGTTAAGTGGGTAGGGACCAGCGGACCACCATCCCAGCTCGTTGGTAAACCATACTTTCTGGATGGAATCAACACGTAGGAATTGGTTGCCAAGATCTTCCTAAAGAAATAAAGTAACATATCGTACCCCTTGACACGCAGCCTCGTCATCCCTTGACCAAGCCCTGGGTGTCCCCATCTTCACGTGTACAACCTCGTTGGAAGCGTATTCATGACGTCCATATTTATATATATTGCACATGACGCAATGGAGCCCCATTTGGTATTCCCATTCTGTAATGAGATACATCCCTTTCGAAAGTCCTGATTGTCAATATCATGGAAGGCCAAGGGATGCAGTATAGATTTCTTTTTGACCAGATGGTCCAACATGAAATCTGCTGCTGAAGACGGCTCAACAAACTTCACCCCACTCGCGCTATGGTTTCAGGGGGGTGGAATACATGACCGAAGTACCGTGTAATGGTTCATTTTTGAAACACCAAAAACAAGCTGGAGAAAACAGGGGGATTTCACTTTGCTGTTCGTAGTGACATCCGTGTTACGGTCAGAATCGAATTCTGTTCGACCAAGTCTGCAACAAGAAGACCACCATTTTCAAGATCACCATTGATCCCGATGTATACTTGCTTGTAAGCTGCAAAGTAGATTCGCCTGAAAGTGGCTGATGCGCCATTTCACAGCCAATCCGACCCTGTGCCTGAGATGAGACGAATCGACCCATACAAGCACGCCAATCAACCCGCAAATTCATCTCTACGCAAACACCTCTCCACAGGACAAATCATCTTCGATGTCAAGTCCTTGGCATTGCAGCGATTCCTTAAGTCATGCCACCAGCCTGGCAGTAATTTCTTCACCTTCCTCATTCCATTTCCTTCGATTTGCCATGGCGTAGTTCAAATATTCATCAGAACTTACTCCGAACACTCCACAATCCTTCAGTTTCTTCGCCAACGGAATAATATAGAAATCGAAAAATCCAATCTCTCCGTTCACCCAGTTCTCGGTAGGATCCTTTTCCATTCTACCATGCAAATACGCCGTGTACATCTCTTCCAATAGACGCTCGTTCCACTTGCGGTACACCTTCCAATGTTGGATCGTATAGGCGACGTCACTGGCTTGGATCAAATGTTCAATCACAATCGTAGCCTTGTGGTTCATGGCAGCATCCGCTGGTTCTTTCCGGCCGTCTTCCGAAAAGGCGACATTCCAACGATCATTGCGCAGGGCCTTGAGATCGGGATCAAAAATGTCGGTGGCCATCACGGAGTTGACGACAATCTGTCGGAATCTCTTTTGATCGCTATCACTTGCGAACAACAATCGACGAAGATTGATGTAGTCATCACTCGCCAACAAGTCAAAACAGAGACTCAACGAGTTTCGCTCTGCTACGCTTTTCGTTCCGAATCGCTTTCCGGGCTCCCAGTTCTCCTTGACCAACTGTGCATTGGATACACCCGGATGATTCGCATCATGAACCAGGCCACAAAAGGCACAGGCAAAGTGTGTCAGGGGGTCGGCAGTAATGCCATACAAATGATCTGCAGGGTCGAAGTCTTCCCCACCTGGTTGTACAATACGAGATAGCAACTTAAGAATGCTCATGGTGACATGAGAAGCATGTTCAAAATTGTGAAAGGGGTTGTCATTGTACAGGTTGGCGATCTTTTGAACCAAATTCCGTAGCTCCGTCACGACTTGTTCATCGATATTCACATCGCCTCCGCGAAAGTAATCTGGACTGGAGTGATTCCATCTTGGTAATGCGATGATCTCTGCGACCTCTTGTGTGAACGTTTGGTCATGAGACAGTCCAAATGCGTCTTTCGCGGGGGAAAGCGGCGCGACAGACCTGATGTTCTTGCGATGAGCGACGATTCTTTTCAGCAAGGTCAGCAAACTTTGAGTGTTGAAATCAACAAGTGTGGCTTGCCCTTGATCCATGAGCGACCTTGAGTTTTTGGATAGACTCCGGTCCATCCTGTAACGAGGACTTTCAGTACTGAAGCTTGATTCAGTGTCTGAGGTATCATAGGTTCCCTTGACATGGGTCGCCTTGAGCCAAAATGTGTCGATGACACCTTTGCCTTTGGCGAAGGCAGAATTCTCTCTTGGTGTCAACCAGCAGCAATGAGCAAATCTGCCGTTTCTCGTGAAAGCTGAACACGTCCCGGTTCCGACGTAGACTCTAAACGGGAAGCCATGTTCACGCAGTCCCCGAAGAGTTGAAATCTAGCCCGCTCATTCCGTAGCACACCCATGGTGACTAAGCCTGAATGAATACCACAGCGCAAGCCCAAGTCTGTGGTAGTATCAGGACCAAAACGGATAGCGAGCTCCTCAATGAAGATGACGAACTCCTCCGAGATATCTCTTCCAAACAAACACATCCTAGGGGCATGATCGGCCTGGGCATACGGCGCCCCTGTGCATGCAACATACAAGTCACCAATCGTCTCAACCTTGAACACTTTGCGCTTCTTGGCGGCAATGTCAAAAAGACCAAAGACTTCCTCCAAGAAGTTGAAGACCTGATGTGGCTCCCGTTGTGAAGACCAGGCAGTAAAGCCTGAGATATCTGCCATCAGGATCGTCACGTCAGGGAAGAGCTCGGCTAGTGATTGGGACTGGCTGTCCATAGACCCCTCACTGAGAGTCCCATCGTTTAGCTCACACTGACCGACGCGTGTGAGTTCGAGGACCTTGACACGGAACTGACCAGGGAACATCGTTGCGACGATCTCGCTTGATTTCGCTGCGTTGACGACAAGTTTCGTCGTCCTTCGTCGGACGAGCCAATCATACAATGCGAAAAGCAGTTGTTGAAGGAAGAAGGCAACAGGAAGGATGTAAACATACACTTTGGAATCATAGTCTTCTTCACTCGCATCTTCGGCAATCGAGTGGGCCCAAAGGGTCATCCCCACAGTTGTAGAAATACCAGCTGTCACCAGGACTACGCGAGCGAGGCTGACGTATTGATTGTCCTTGAAAATTAGACGTTCCACTTCAAGTATCTCGTCGCGCTCTCCAAACGCTAGAAAAGCGCAATGGGAACAGCACACAGGCGATACAGCACAGAAATTGATGAGAAACAGAAGTAACCATATGTATGCGGTACGATGACGAGTCTGTTAGGGTTCTTACCATCATCTTGCATGTGTTCCCTCAACGTCTTGCGACGGCTATAGTCGGCGACGACAAAGACAACCACTGCGAAGATTACAACCAAACATGCACATAATACCCCGAGCACGACAGCGTTGCTTGACTCCTCATGATCATACTTGCGACACACACTCGGATCCTTTTCGTCCATCAATTCGCGGTTCAGGCTGCACGACTCATACTCTGTATGAACTTCTTGGCCTAGCGAGGCACGATAAATGTCCAACTGATCAAGGGTACCTTTGGAAGCAGAGATCTTTGTCCATTCTGCATACACATTCGTCTTCAATGTTACGATGTCAAGCTTTCCTTTCAGGTACAAGTGGAACTGGGTACCCAAGGCTGCATGAGTGTACTTCTCTGCCCCAGGCAAACGCAAATTGAATCCCCCATTGGCACTGCTGGAAAGACCCCACTCCTGGATGGCTTTGTGTTCCTTGAAAGCATTGGAGGACCACCCGGCGTCATCATAAGTGTTATCAGGTCCAAGCTGAGAGTAACGCCAAGAATCCAACCATGAGCCGTGGGAAGCCACGTCGTGAACAGAAGTTTGAGGAGAGTTCGTGTAGACAAAGAAGTCCCAGAGCAGATCCTTCTTCTCAGGCTTTGCGCTCTTCCGGATGAGAGTTCCAAGCCCTCCGCTCCAGTAAAACGGAACTCGATTGATGAGTTGTCCTTCAAGTGGCGAAGCGACCAGTACGCTGGCTCGATCATCGTCGCCATGGTGTCCCTTGGCTGGAATGACTTCGGCCTTTGGGCATAGATCTTCCGTACAGGGGATCATTTTCTTGGTCACCGGGTCTACCACATTCACTGAACCAAACGTTTTCAGCTGATACGGCTCAGCGTATTTGCCTGGTCGGACATGGAAAGAAGGAAACGTTGAGGAAAGATGATGCTTGCGAGAAGAAAATCATGATCCTGCAGTGAGCGTGTAGTATGTCTTACCCGACTTCATTGTTGGACGCCAGACAACTGTTCCGTTTACCTCCCTTCCAACGCCCTTCAGAAAAGAGGCTTTCCATTCACCGGGGGGACCGTACCCGACAGCACATCTACCAATTTGAAAGTTAAGACCCCCGGGTCCTGTCCCCTCAGCATGGTCCCAGAGGTCCTTCCACACAGTGACACCTCGTTCGATACCGGGTCCAATATTTGGTTCAAGGGTATCGGCATCAAACAAGAATCCTTGTTTGGTCCCTTCCAACTGATCCGTTGTGGCCCAAGTCGAGTAGACAAGTTCCGAGAACCACCAGTCCCAATTGCCGGCGCCCACTCTTGGAAAGTGGCAGAGACCGAAGTCACCCTCGCCGTCATCGTTGATATCTTTTCCGTGAAAGAACTTTGCGACGTCGACCAGCTCTTCCCATGTGTTACTATGGTACATAATTTATTGACGTCAGCGGTGAGACGAATCTGTGCGAAACTCACGGAGGAACAGAAGTCCACTACCCCCACTTACGGCATGGGGATATCATACTTCTCCAGCAAGTCCAGGCGGATGAGAGGAACGAAAAAGTCTCCGTCATACATCATGAAGTCAATGTTGCTCACACCGTCCTTGCGATATTGCGACATTGCTTGTACCTTTGGCATAACATCTTCCCATTTCATTCTTGCGTTGTCGTTGCGAATACGATCATTCAAATGTTCGGCAAGGTCGAGATCGCTCACTGCAGGAAAGTGGGAGTAACTCATGAAGTACCCATCATAGATCTCCCCTCCCCTGCGTGTCTTCGTTCCGAGATCCGCGATAGGATCTTCCCAAACGTTGTTAGCATCGAAGAAGACGATCTTCCCACCAGTACATGCTTCGAATTCTAATGCCCGTATAGGGAAGTGAGGGCTTGAAGTCTCCGTGACGAAACTCAAATAGTTTGCGGTCACTCCTTCGTATTTACCGGGTGTAAGGAGATCCAAACCAGGCAAGGAACAGTTGTAAACAGTTGTAAACCGAGGCATCGCCCTTTCCCTCCGTGACGCCCCAGATCAAGCTGGAAACAAGTATGGAAGAGATCACCGATGATATCATGGTACACTTTGCTCTGACAATCGTTTGGCTTTTGCAGACTTATCTGCTTTGTTGATTTTCTTACGGCATGCGTTTTTGTGTGCCTGAATCTGAAGGTCAAAGAATCGTGAAGTCCAGAGGAGGTGACCGCCGTTTTGATCCTTCTTGCATTTAGGGTTTGGGCCAATCTGTGTCAGCCTATTTATTACTTGCCGTTGCTGTGTCGGAGGAACCAATCCGAACCGCTTTATGTAGAAATTAGTACGGCTTTGTTCTATTTCGACATTACTGTTATGCGAGACTTCTACGAGCAACTTTATTTAATGGTACGGCTAAACTGCCTCGAGAAAAACAAGAACTTTGAAACATTATCGCTCTCAATTAACGGTCAGGCCCAGTTTGGTCAGAATCCCTACATTTTTTCATATATCACCGACAAACGGTCAATTATCCAAGGAATTATTGATCTTGATTTATATCGTGCTGGGCAAGACACTCTCTCTGATGAGAAACGATAATGTAACGTACCAGCGCGAATAGTGCGCGATCTCCAATAGAACGCTGTCTTCAATAGTACGCCCTATTTTTGAACCGCGTTGTATTACAACGCTGTCCCCAATAGAACGCCGGTACGTTATTATGCTTACAATGACATTGCCGACTCGGACATTTCTGTACGGGAGCGAATGTATCTTCCACTTTTCGCCGAGAATTCGCGTTTTGGATCCTCGAAACTCCACAGTGCATCCGCGACACTGGTTTCGTTAAAAGACTGCAAGACCTGATACTTTTGATCGCGGTCAAGATTCCGCGACCGGTACAGTATGCCCTGCGTCCCATTCATCCGCAACAATGATTCGCATCAAGAACCGCGTCACAACAGTCTCCTGCGAAACAGCATCAAAGGGATGGCAGTAACACCCCAAGAAAAATCATTGGGGTGAGGGTCTATGGTCACTGGGTTGCACACAGACGAGGTTGTGTTCTATCCGAATTCGCATAGGTGACGTAAGAAGAATGTCGTCCAAAGTTGCGAAAAGGGTTTGTCTTTAGAGAGACTAGCTGTCTTTGGAACCAGATTACGAAACTCCGTCACAGCATATTTACATTCCACATTTCTTTCTCGCCGGTGATGTTGGGTGAAGTGATGTTGAGTCGAGGGATTCGATTTCGTGTAAGACTAAGAACTCTACATCCTCTCGTGAAGGCTTTCGTAGTCTGATTGTCCAAATATATGGTTCCTTATTCTGGAGTAAGTTGGGCCATGGACTTAATGTTCTTCTGATGCTTAACAATTTCTAGAGCATCAATAAAGAAAGCATGGTTGGCAAAGTATCTTTTCTTGCGTCGTATGTAGCAGGGTTAATCCATCCTCCCCCTTTCAAACTCCGTTCGATTCCGCCATCAACCTTTCTCGTGAAGTCTATGAAATCAGGGAATGGTCAGCTTTTGAGCAATATCATTGATGTAAATCTCATACATCCAGTTGGTTCCTCCATATTTTGTTGTCTTTCCACAAATGAAAACGATGTTTTGAAAGCTAATTTGTTGAGAACCATGGACACTAAGACTATTTTTACTTGCCAACAGGAAACGTAGCTTTGGTATCGAGGAGAAAAATCATTACTCAACAAAGAATGAATTGTTCTAATCATGGGGGGAACTACGCGATATAGATCTGTGCCAATCGAGAAGACAAACTGAATTCTAGAAACGAACCTAGTATCCTTGTGTTCCCCTTGCGTAAAATGAATCAACAACTGGCTGCCTTGCGGGGGAGAGAGAGAAAAAACCTACGAATCGTTCTCATCTTCGTCCTTGAAAAAGTTACCCGCCACGGAACCGATCATCAGAATACCTAACGCAGGTTGGACGAAGGCTTGAAAGTTACCTGAGAATTTGCATCACAAGAACAAAAAGGTTAACAACATGAATAATAATAAGAGAAAACCAATCGACTTGGCATTAGCTTCCCAGGCAACCGGCACAAAAGCGAATCCGCTGTGAACAAGGCAAACAACACAACCCGAATCGAAGAGAAGAATCACGTACTGTTAAATGCAATTTGGATCGTATCATCCTTGAGAACTGAACTGCAAAAGATTCCAACCAAGAACCATAGTAAAAAACCACATACGACAAAGAAATCTGCCGTGACGATATTCCCCAAAACATTTCGAATCGTCGATTTGATATTCCCCGTCGATTCATCGTCATCATCGACAGAAGACGAAGAAGACTTTTGGTTTCGTTCTTCTTGCATCATTCTTGCATCTTCCAAAAGCTGTTGCAAGGAATCATCTACATTCCGAGAGGAAGAGGAAGAAAAAGAAGAAGACGAAGAAGAGGAGGAAGACGATGGCGTCGTTGACAAAGACGGTATTTCTGGCATCTGCCCAAAGGAGAACCCTCCTTTCGAAGATGCTGGTTTCGTAGATCTACTACTACCACCACCCTCGCCCATGACATCACGGATGTCCAAAATCTCCATCGTTACTGGTGTATCGTCACGTGGTTTGAGCTGGATGATCGTCGGTGCCTCCACTGCCACAGATGGAAGCTCTTTCGAATCCTTGGATGGTATGTCATCCGTTGTCTGTTCTGTCACAATCTTTCGCTTTCGTCGACGTTTCGGTGCTTGAGTGCTACTGGTGTCATTTTCATTATCGCCTTCGGCCATCCTCAATGGAATGCCTCTTTGGTTCTTCCAATCAAGACTTTGACGACCGAGGGACCTAGCAGGTTCAAGGATCCTGTAGGCCGACAACCTCCAAAATATGGAGATTCTGGGTGTAAACACAAGCGATTCCACGGCCACCATCATCCACCCAGCCGTCAATAAAGTAGACACGAAAAGTAGCCTCTGCATCATGTGTGACGATAACATGGGTATCGATTCAATTGGACAGGATCTCAGCGAGATCAAAGGTGTGTCAATCTCCGAACACACCTTTCCGCCGTATCGTACGGTGGTCCGATTGCAGCTTGACGTCATCAGCGTCATCACAACTTGAAGAAGGGAACGTGACAGTCAGAAGTTGATGAATAAAGGTATGTACATACGGTAAGATAATGATCGGTGAGGGTGCAGTGGTCTGACCGTCGAGCGACGTGGTGGTCGATCGCCAGATCGGCAATCGGCAGCGCATCGGACCTCGTGTCGCTCATTGAAAAAACTCGTAAAACTCCATCAAAGATGCGAGTGTGATGAGTCAACGAAACTTCGAGATGTGAAGGGAGTCCAACGCGGTCGACCCCGGAAGACAACAGCATGTACCCGATGGAGGATTGAATCCTTTATTGTATGTTCTTTATTGTATGTTTGTGAAAGGGACTTGTGTCTCCTGGGTCAGGAGATATCAGTCCTCCCTGGATAGGAAACATCGTCTCCGTGTGTCGTCATGCCTGTGAACATCAGCAGAACTATTGGCAGAATTCATGCCAAACGGAAGCAATGAATGAAGACAGACAGGTAACCTGATTTTGTGGGACTATCAACGGAAGGAACCAACGCAGTTTGCACAAGTCACACAAGTTATGCATGGATTCATGGATCGTATCATCAGATTACTCACGTCCTGAAAATCGAAAAAGAGAACATACGCATAAAATTATGTGCTCATGGCGATAAGGGACGTCGGTGGTGACTATTTTGTTCAGAGCATTTCGGAAGAACCAAGAAAGAGCCATGGTTCCACGAGCAACTTCATGTACCATGAGGATTGCTTGGGGAAGGTGCCCTATCCTATTGTTTGGTACCGTCTTGGTATCTTTCAATTCCAGTAGTAGGAACCCTTTGCTCTTGGCCACTAGTACAGTCGCAGAAATGCAAGCCGTCACCAAAACAATACGAGCCAGACTGACGTTGCGATTCTCTATGAAAATCAAACGTTCGACCTCAACTATCTCGTCCCGCTCCCCAAATTCTAAAGTGCGCGATCACAACGGCAACAGCAAATCGATACGAGTGAGAAAGCGAACTGACCCTGCGAACGTCACGAGAGTCAAGATCCTGCTCTATTTCTGCCCTTACCATCATCTTGCATGTGGGCTCGCAGTGTCTTTCGACGGTTATGGTCGGCGACAGCAAACACCGCAACGGCGAGAAGTACAGCCAAACCGGCAAATACAATTCCAAGCATCACAGCGTTACTCGTTTCTTCAGGATCATACTTCCGGCATATATTTGGATCCTTCTGGTCCATGAGCTTGTGATTCAAGCTGCATGATTCATATTCCGTATGAACTTCTTGACCAAGAGAGGCACGATAAATGTCCAACTGATCCAATGTACCTCTGGCACCAGAGATCTTTGTCCATTCTTCGTACACATTTTCCTTCAACATTTCGATGTCCAGCTTTCCTTTCAGGTACAAGTGGAACTGGGTACCCAAGGCTGCATGAGTGTACTTCTCTGCTTCATGTAAACGCAGATTGAAGCCCTCGTTGGCGCTGCTAGAAAGGCCCCACTCCTGTATAGATTTGTGTTCTTCTTTGAAGGCATCCGATGACCACCCGGCGTCACTATAGCTGTTATCAGATCCAAGCTGGGAGTAACGCCAAGAATCCAACCATGAGCTGTAAGAAGCAACATCGTGAACAGAAGTTTGAGGAGAGTTCGTGTAGACGAAGAAGTCCCAGAGTAGATCCTTCTTCTCAGGAGCAGCACTTTTCCGGATAAGAGTTCCAAGTCCTCCGCTCCAGTAAAACGGAACTCGATTGATGAGTTGTCCTTCAAGTGGCAAAGCGACCAGTACGCTGGCTCGATCATCGTCGCCATGGTGTCCCCTGGCTGGAATGACTTCAGCCTTTGGACAGAGATCTTCAGTACATGGAACCATCTTATTGGTCTGTGGATCAACCACTTTCACCGATCCGAAGGTCTTCAGCTGATATGGCTCGGCGTACTCGCCTTCAAGTGACAATAGTATTGTATAGGATCCGAACAAGGTCTCTTCCATCATTCGAGAAAACAGTTCTTGTCCACACAAGAGCTTCTTCGACATTCATTTGAGACGTTTGGAGGGAGTTTGAATCATTGGACTAACACGATGATATACGCAATGCTGTAGATACGTATCATAGCATACAGTAGAGGAATCATAGTTATACCTCTGTTGGCAACGTTTTTCGACCGTTTGGATCCCGTTTTCGGTTTCTCTGTCCTCACTGTCACTTTTTTAATTATGTGATGGGCATCTGACTTCCTCGTAGTACCTGCTAGAGATCTTTCATAGCATCATCACTGTCGCTTTGCTTTTCACATGGATCAGTTTGATGTTCGCATCGGATCACGTGTGTACACTGTAATCGATTATCGGCATCGGTACATTTTGTTGAATCCTCAAAAATGTGATGTATGTATAGGGAAGAAAGGAAGGAAGGAAGGAAACGACCAAACTCAAATTGAGAAAACTTTTTGGGAAATGCCCCCCACCTCGACAAAAACGACATCCTGAAGGGTAGTACTCTCTTCCTTTATCGTATGGGGATGTGTTTCAAGAGATGCTTGCATGTATTGCGAAAATTGTTTGGTGTGGAAGAAACGGGGAGTGACAAAGTGAAAATGCTAGAAGCCCCCGCCGCGCAGCCGTGAGTGTATCCCTCCCACACAATACCCTTCTTTCAGAACCTGCAACCAAAAAATCACGACATCAAAATACTGTACACTATATCGAACATACCATGATGGAAGTAGGATACCCAAACGAAAGGCTGCTTTTTGTTTTGTGGCGTAATGATGCATATTCCTTTGTGAGATGATATCAATGTGCCAAACCTGTTTCGACGGTTGTTGTGAGAGTTGGACTTGGCAGGAAGTTCGAAACAAGTGAAACAAGAACTTCAAAAACTGGACCCAGTTTGTGAGTGTGAAACCAACAACTATGGATATACACGATGATTCCAACCATCATACTGTTCTGACAAAGAGTGAGAGTTCGTCGTATGTATCAAGTAGGCATGGAAAAAGAGTAACAGAGACGACGACAAAAACAAAAACAAACGACGACCTACTACGAAAACAGTGGCGGAGGAAGGGCGCAAGGGACGACCTACTTCGAAAACAAGTGGCAAAGAAGGGCGCAAGAGAGTGAGGCTTTTTTTTAGAAAAGATTGTTAAATCTCAATGTATTCGAATCTTTGTCATCATTGATGAGAGGTTACCACCCATTTGTCCTTTGGTCACGTGGGGGCATGCAGACATGTTGCTTGGTGCGTCATGTCGAAATCGAAATTTCGGAACATATAAAGGGGGAACATTAAATGCGACTAAAGGGGGAGGCAGAATCTTGTACGAACTGTACTGACAGTTGGAAGTCTTTTCGTCACACAGATATGTCCATCACACACACCAGCATACGTTCCTTTGACGGTGTAGCCGAATCATCGAACTCCTTTTTGCCTTTTGGCGTACGGCTGAGATAAGGATATAGAACCAAGTTTTTTGGGAACTAACGTTTGAAAATCCCCCACCGAACAAGACTCGACTCAAAGAGAGCATGAGGGTTCGACCCCCAGAAAACCACACTCATCCGCCAAATCCCCTTCCCCGACTATTCTTGTCGGATCGATTCTTTCGCCGCGATGATGATGAAGTTGATGACGATGATGACGGTTTGGTCATCATCTTTGTCATGTCGGGTAAAGGAGATGGGTTCCATTCGTTGGATGGAATCAAAGTGTCTGTATTACCACCATCATCGTTATCATCAGCATCATTCGTATCATTTGTGTTGACTATCATGAGAGTGTAAAACAATACCTTGATAGTTTGAGATACAATCGCAAATGAAACCGGATCGACCATGGCGTAATCATGATCTTCTTCATCTTGTTGTTCTGGTTGTAACAGCCAAGCAGGAGGACTCGTTGACGAGGAGGTATCTTCTTTCTGTGGAAAGAAAATATCCTTCCTTCGTTCGACGAATATTTTTGGATTCAAACCTAATCCACTTTTTTTAATGGAAATCAGATCTTCCAAGACTAGACCATACGTATTCACAATATCATTATCAATTTCATTCCATCGTTCCATCATGATGATGTTCGTCGGCGTAGTAGATGTCGTCGTCGTCGTGGTCATAGTGTGCCGTGCCTTATCGTCGAGGTAGGACAATAGGAGGTATATAGCTTGGATCCATGTCCTTCGTATCGATTCTTCCTTTTGATCCAAAGTCCGTTTTGTTGGTTGATTTTGAATTGCCTCCAATAGTCGGTGGACAGAAGACTGTTGTTTCTTCGCCGTCATGACGGCTACAATGAATAATTGAAGTGGTTCTATATCCCCCTTGGACATTCCTAAACATCCCTGTAGGAAAGATAGTTCAATCAATTCCACAATTTGACTAGGACTCAGAGATTCAATATCAATGACTTTGGGACCCATAGTAGTCGGATCATTATCCTCGGAATCATTGGAAGAGTGTGACCCATGGAGTCGAGTGGATGACGAATCGACGGTCCATTTCCTCATTGGAGAAACAAGACTTTGTGACAAGGAGATGGGATGGTGTCTGATATTATTTCCTCGACCACTTAATGATGAAATGGATGTGATTGACCGAGACGGCAACACGAAGCACAACTCCTCAGATTGGACAGTTCTTCTTGATATCGAAACAACCACCAATACTAGGTAGACTACTAGCGACGACAACGAAGGCATCCATGTCATCATCACGACTGTAGATACCCCAACCAAAACCGTCGTGAAGAGTCAGACCGATGTAGGATATATATATATTTGTTGATGAAAGTGATCGTTTTGGTGATGTGTCACCTTTACCACAATAGATAGATCAAATGGAAAAGAAATAGAATCTTTGTGTCCACCCATCACATCCTCCAAACTGTCAGAGAATTTTTGATGTGTCGTAGGAAGCTTGTGGTTCCGAGGCCATTCACTCTCCCAGTCAGATCACGGTAGGTTCATAGATATCTGTGGTTCATACAGATCATATGTGCGTGCACTGCCGTACATACGATATGAAATTTGTCGACATATCATACATAGCATACGGTACCCAACTCGATGGAATCTGGAATTTATTGTTCGACGGCTCGAAAATGCAACTCCCAGCCATTAGTGCTTTGGAAGAAGGAAATCTTCATTTCTTTTTCTTTCCCAGATGACTTCCATCCATTGACCGTAACCGTATCAAGAGTTTAGTACAACCTCTTGCACTTGCATTCCATTACTCTTTCGTTTAATAACCGAAACGATGGGAGGTACCAATAATCTCAAGACGAAGAACAAACAGAGCAAGAAGAAGGTTACTAGTAGTACCTCCAGCTCAGATAAAGGTATGAAAGAGAAGAAGGACGACAACATGACGAACAAAGAGTTGCAAAATATCCAAGAAGAAGGACCAGTACCGACGCCAGTCAGTGATTCGGGCGTCATTATCAAAGAAGAAGAAAAACAGCCACATGAATCGAAAAATGATGGTGAAATTCTGACAGAAACAACCTTCAAGTCACTGGGTGTATGTGATGCCCTATGTGAAGCATGTGAACGATTAGGATGGAAGACTGCAACAAAAATTCAAGAAACGGTCTTACCAGAAGCATTAAAGGGACGAGATATAATTGGTTTGGCAGAAACTGGAAGTGGGAAGACGGGTGCCTTTTGTCTTCCAGTCTTACAACGGTTATTAGAAAATCCTATTCGGGGGGCAGTCTTCGCGGTCCTATTAGCACCAACCCGAGAATTAGCCTTTCAAATTCATGAAGTCGTTGAAGGATTAGGACAATCGATTGGGGCGACGAGTGTTTGTATCGTCGGTGGTGTCCCAATGACACAACAATCGATTGCATTAGGACGGAATCCACATATCGTCGTGGCGACACCAGGACGATTAGTCGATCATTTAACGAATACCAAAGGATTCCATTTACGGAAATTACAATATTTAATTTTGGATGAGGCAGATCGGATGTTATCATTAGATTTTGAACAAGAATTGAATGAAATTTTACAAGTCATACCTGAAAATCGACATACCTTTTTATTCAGTGCTACCATGACATCGAAGGTTCAAAAATTACAACGTGCCTGTCTTTCTGATCCTGTCAAGGTGGAAGTATCCACGAAATTCCAAACACCAAAACAACTCCTTCAAAGTTATTTATTCATTCCTGCTAAATACAAGGATTGTTATTTGACATATTTAATCAACGAACATGCGGGACAATCGATCCTTGTCTTTGGTGCGACGTGCAATAATGTTCAACGTCTAGCATTGATGTTACGGAATTTGGGGTTCCCCGCCATCTGCTTACATGGCCAAATGAGTCAACCAAAACGATTGGGTGCCCTTCATAAGTTTACCAGTGGTTCACGTTCCATTCTGATCTGTACCGATGTGGCAAGTCGTGGATTAGATATCCCCCAAGTCGATGTCGTTATTAATTTTGATTTACCTGGTCATGGTAAGGATTATATCCATCGTGTCGGACGGACAGCCCGTGCTGGTAAATCCGGGAAAGCCATTGCTATGGTCACCCAATATGATGTGGAAGTCTATCAACGTTTAGAAGGACTATTGGGAAAGAAACTACCAGAATACAAACTTGATGAAGAAACCGTATTAATCCTACTGGAACGTGTCAATGAAGCTCAACGATTAGCGACGAGAGAATTGAAGGAACAACTTGCAGCGACGAAGGATTCTTCTTCTGGACGACGAAAGCGAAAGAATCCATCGGCGGATGGCGATGACGATGGAATGGAGGGTAACTTGCAAAGGGAAATCAAAAAGGGATACTCTGGTGGTGGCGGTGGTGGTGGAAGTGGAAATCGGGGTGGAGCCTTACCGAATCAACGAGGAAGTGGACGACAAAATAAAAAGTACAAACATCATCGATAATGTGGTTTTCTAAATCTCTGTCATCGAAACCATGTTTACTCTTTGTATTGGTTTATCTCACACATAGGTAGGGTTCGCATGATATCTGTTGTCCGGAGAAAGGGATTTTGGATACGATGTCCGCCCCCCCGTATGGTACACAGCGCCTGAGAAAGAAATGTGTTTTGCTAACATCTGTTGAGTGATTGGAAAAATGCCACATGAACCACAAAAAATCGATTCGTGTCTCCCTCAATCATTCAAATTTTCAATTTGGGGACAGAAAAAAGGTTTTTCTCGTCAAAGCCCCATGAAAGGGACTCGAGAAACCAGAGTGAAGCCCCCCACCAGCAATCCACAAACGAATCATTCTCGTCATCTATCCCAATATATCTGACACTCACCTACAGCGACGACACTTCACCTATCTTGAAGGCGTCAACAAAAGTGTATGGTGATGACGATAGGGCCTATAAGGTACGTGAATGATGCCCAAAAAAAGAATGTTGAGTCACTGGAAAAATGCCACAGAATCACGGAGAAAAAAAGACTTGTGTCTCCCTCAGCGACACTATTCGTCTTGGGGTCTCAAAAATTGACCATGCGCAATTGCCTCAAAAAAGGGCTCGCTGATCAGAGTGTTCGCCCCGAAACCTTACTGTACTCTGCCTTCCACTTCTATACGTACCTATCCCTGAAGTTTGCATTTCATTGACGACTGGTTTCATTTTTCGTCCAGCTGAAACTACCCGTCCGTACAATGAGTTGATCAATCTCCACCTCACGGTGGCACAACATTCCTACACATCGGCATCAGTATTCAAAGAAGCAAAAGAAAGGAAATGTGAGCAAGATCCACTATGATGTTCCTCGTTGTACACATGTGAAATGCGTTGTTGTCAAGACAATCAACTCTCAGGACTCGCGGTAACAGTATAGGGCAATTTTGAATGTGGGTCCAAGTTTGAATATTTGGGTATGACGTGAGGACCAGAACGGTCTACACAAACCCAAACCCTGAACCCAACACCCCATATTGCTATACTCTCCCACAAACGTAACGGACTACACATTCATGGGAAAAAGGTTGTGTATCCTGACTAATTTGTGGGGTCCCTTTTTTCAGCGTGATGTGACCCAGGTTGCACTTCGCAAATTGTATTGTACTCACATTCCCCTTAATCTCCCCCGGTGTGATGTCCTTCAAGGAAAACGTTAAAGATGGTAAGGAATTTGCGTGTGAGTGTGTGTTTTCATTCTTGGCTGTACGAACGCATGTGACTCTTCGTCCGACGGGTATGTAAAAACGAGACGAAAAGTGTCTGGGAACGGATTTTGTCTAGCGATGGATTTCTTTCATTTTCTTTTCCAAGAATGATGAAGTTCCGATGTTTTCTTGGGGAAATAAAGGTCAACAACGTCAACATCATGAATCATCGCAGATTATTGAGAAAGAAAATGGACGAGGAAGTGAATTCACTCACCGTCTTGAAGTCTCAAAAGGAACTATGAGGGCATCGAACCGTCCGAAAAGTTCGAACTCGAACGCCCCATTCTTGTCATTCTTGGTCATAGGTTACCGTGGCCTATCGAAGCACTGTATTCAATGAGAGTACATCTCGCGACTCTTTGAGTCTCCAACTTCGATGGGGTGGCTTCTAAAGTATCCCTATCTTCGACGATCGATTATGTCGTTGTTGTTGTGGTTGGATTGAAGGCATCCCACACAAGAAAACGCCCAGACTTCCCAAGGTGAAATCTACCTCATTTACAGGGAATGTTGGACATTGCGAAGGAGAAAGTTAATCGTCACACCATCTCCTCGAAGTCAAGAAAAGAAATCGTCAACCCAAATTCATGGATCGTACGGTTCATGGATTCATCGGAAATCAAAGAACCGAACGGCTCAGCCATGTCATTCGAGATGCCTTCATGGTCATAGGATTGCGTGGCATGAAGAAAGCACTGTAGATAGTCAATCAGAGTAGCATCTCTCGGGACTCTTGATTCACAACAAGTAGATTCGATGGTTTAGTTTGTAGACCGTCTGTATCTTCCACACCCCGTGATGTTGTCACATCAAACACTGTTGTGCTTCTTTCTCTTCATTGGCGTTGGACGCATCAATATAGGAAAACGGCCAGACTGGCGCGAACGCCCAATTCCCACTGTGCCACTCCTTGGCAGCGGATGGGTGGAGTTTTCATATATACAAATATGAAGATATTTATGAGCAATATCCAAACCGGAGGGACGGGTGAAAATATCGTACTCATAAACGAATATTACAGAAATAATCATCTTGGTAGGCCGATACACCCGTCAGGCTGACAAAAGACTGACAATTGCAGGCGGTGAGGGCGAAGACAACCCAACATTCCTGATTTCCCCCCCATCAATCGGACACTGTGCACCTCCCTCGAAGTTAAAACACACTTCCCTGTTTTCAGGTAAGGAATATCCATTACCTCTTGTAGTAGTCTGTTGGAAGTGATCATGAGTGGGTTATTGCATGCATATTGTAATTATACCAGCAAAGGCTTGCCTTTACCCCCACCGAAACGATGAAACCGTTTTTTTTGGCCCCCTTCGCTTTGTCATTTCGATTTTGTCGCGGGAAACAGGGGGCTATCGGTGCAAAATACTACGTAGCTGGAAAATGCCGCGCGGTGAAACGGAAATTTGGATCGTCGCTCACATACCGTTTCGCTGTTTCTTTGTTTTTATTTTTGTTACCACCACCAGACTCTTTTTGTATACACACAACACCTAAACAATCATGTCTGTTGAAATGGAAACTTGCCCGGCCTCTGCGCCTTTCTTCGGATTCATGGGAGTCACCGCTGCCCTTGTTTTCGCAAACATTGGAGCTGCCTAGTAAGTTCTTCCTTCGGCGAATATGGATCTCAACCGTCTTCTCGGAACGGATACCTCACACAATGTTGCACTACTACTTGTTTTGTATAGCGGAACTGCCAAGTCAGGTGTTGGTATTTCCAGTATGGGTGTCATGAACCCTGGTTTGGTCATGCGCAACATCATTCCAGTAGTCATGGCCGGTGTATTGGGTATCTACGGTCTTATCGTTGCCGTCATTATCCAAGGATCCATTGTAGCGCCACAAAATGGGCTGAGCCAGTACTCACTGTACACTGGATTTGCACACTTGGCCGCTGGTCTGTGCTGTGGTTTGTCAGGCCTTGCCGCCGGTATGGCTATTGGTATTGTTGGAGACGCCGGTGTTCGAGCCGTTGGACAACAAGAGAAGCTCTTCGTTGGTATGATTTTGATCTTGATTTTCGCTGAAGCCCTTGGTCTTTATGGTACGTGATAACAGGCAGTCCAGTCTCGTTTTGCGGTAGATGCTGTTTGACCTACAACACTGGATTCTAACCGACTTTTGTGTATTGATCTCTCTTTTCAGGACTTATCGTTGCCCTTATCCTATCGCAGAACTCATTCGTTTGCGAAGGAAGCAACTAAGTGTTTTCTCCGTAGGTCGCGATTGCCGCGGATCAAACACTGTACTGACTCTCATTTATTATACTAGAAAAATTATATCAAACGAAACCATGTTGTCGTAGTATCTTGTCTTGATGTCCGTGAGGTCCTGCGAGATGAATGGAACTTGACTTACAATTCGCTGCCAATGACGACGTACGATACGATGCACCTTGACCTGATTCGTTCTGACCACTGCGCTTGTTGGTTACAGTTAGCGGCGTATAGCTATCTTGCAACTGTCTTCGGCTCACGGAAGTTACGCCCTGTTGGACACCATCTGCTTGCTCCGAACGGCTTCCTGTTTCGCCCAGTACTTCGTCGTGTCGAAGTAGTCGATCCGGCGAAGTCTTTCGTGGCTCGTGGCATGAGATCGCATGGACGACCACCGATGAAAAAATAAGTCAAAGCTAAGGTAATTTATACAAGACAAGCCGTCCTACTCAGTTGGCTTTACAGTCGAAACCTCGAACATATCCCTTTTCATTACCGCCTGTACGGGCTATTCCATTCGGTATTTTCGGGGTTGTATGAGGTAGTTGCATTATTTTATATTCTTCTGTGTGTGGTGTAACGGGCAGTGAAGAAATTACGTTCATTGACGACACCATGGCAACCTCCAGTGTCATTTCCTCCAATACCGATCCTACGTCATTACTCAATGCTCAATTAGCATCTGCACTTTCGACATTAAGTGATGCACAATTTTGGGAAGAAACGATCAGTCCATCTACGATCCGTAGTGAACTAAGTTCGACAGATCCCTCCAGTCCGAATTCGACACCTATCCTCTTAAAGGGGATGAAATGGTTATTGGCAAGTATATCCAAGGGTCGGGATGTTTCTGATTTCTATCCCTATGTTGTAAAGTTAGTCGGTGCGACGAGTTTAGAAGTCCGAAAAATGGTCTATATGTACCTAGTACAATATGCGGATCATGATGCGACGACGAGAGAATTATCCTTGTTGAGTATTAATTCCTTCCAACGTGGATTAGCTGATCCAGAACAATTAATCCGTGCATTAGCATTACGGGTCTTATCCAGTATCCGGATTGCAGATATATTACAGATTCAAATTTTGGGTGTTCAAAAATGTGCCAAAGATCGAAGTCCCTATGTACGGAAATGTGCAGCGAATGCCTTATCGAAATTAGCCTCCCGGGCCGCTGATGATATTACACAAAAGGAAATGTTATTGGATATTATGGTCGAACTACTCAATACAGATACAGCGACGATGGTCTTATCAAGTGCCTTCCTAGCCTTTTGTGAACTTTGTCCGACACGCTTAGAATTATTACATGGGAGTTTCCGAAAGATCTGTCATCTTTTGACGGATATGGATGAATGGGGACAAGTTGTCATTTTAGATGTCCTTAGTCGATATTGTCGTAAATTTTTTAAGGAACCACGTGGATGGAAGAATGGTACCGCTGAAAAGATTGACCGTGAACGTCGTGTCCGTCGGACCATTACAGGATTTGTCCAACAGGGTAGTAGATCCACCACGAAGACTGTCTCTGCAGGAATCGATCCGATGACACCCATTTCGACGAAGAATCAGACTACCACAACGACAACAAAAACAATTAAGCGTCGTGTTGTGAAGGAAGGATTTTATTCTGATGAGGAAGATGAAAGCGTCGATGAAATCGTAGAAGAAACTCCCTTGACGACACGAAACATTTTAGGCCTACCGGGGATGTTACAACAACATGTCGATATCGATGCGGAAGAAGATATGGATCTGGATGAAGATCATAAGTTACTATTACAATCTGCGACACCATTATTGAAAAGTCGGAATGCAGGAGTCGTCTTAGGAGTTTGTTCCCTCTTATATTATTGTGGTGTTTCCAGTGTGAAGACTCGATCTGCCGTAGGGAAAGCATTGGTCCGTATCCATCGTGGACGTCGGGAAATCCAATACGTCGTTTTGACATCGATCCGTACCTTAGTCAGAGAATGTCCATCTGCCTTTGCTCCCTTTCTTAATGACTTCTTTGTAAAGGTAAGTACCTCGACTCGACAAGAAATTTTTCCCGAGGCTCTTTGCCGATAATCTAACCTGTTTCCCTTCCCCCCAGGCGCTGGACCCTCCACAAAATCGTATCATTAAGGTTGATATTCTGGTCTCGCTAGCATTGGAACCGGCAGCCATCGAAGCGGTCCTGACGGAGCTCCGTACCTATATCCGAAGCGCAGATAAGAAGTTTGTCTGTGCTGCCATTAAGGGAGTCGGTCGTGTCGCGGAATTAGCTCGTATCGTATATGATCGGCATGGACAAAAGTCGAAAAGTACTGTGAAGGAGCGACAAACTGCGAATCTTATTGCCCTGGACTGTTTGTATGGCTTAACGGTGTTAACTCAAGTTGGCGACAACAAGGTGGTTGTGGGCGAAGCGATCTGCGTTATGCAGTCAATTCTGACAACGCTGATCTCCGATGGCGGAGATGATCTAGGTAGCCTACAGGCTGTGGAAGATCCGAATGGAGTACAGAAGTTCGCATTACGTCGAATTCTTTTGTTGCTAGTGAACACCCTGGCAGGGTATGTCAACGATTCGGCACAAACTGCTGAAGATGACGACGACGAAAAGCAACCAACCGAATTGGAGAAACTGTCTGTCGAACTCCCAGATCATGCCGTGGTTTCGGCATTGTCCATTATTGGTGACTGGCTGACCTTGCCGTCCGATTCATCTCTCAAGTTTGATGGATCTTCCCTGTCGGCCGTGCAATGGGAAATTGTACGATTAGTCGACCGGGCCTTCCCTGAAACTACCCCCAGTGAAAGATGTCAAGCCATACACTTCTGTGCGAAAACACTCCTTTCACTTCCATCGAATGATAGAACGGTGGCCCTTTGCGAGCATATTCTGTCTATGGGTAGGATTGATGTCCATCCTGACGTTAAGGACCAAGCACGAATGGCAAGCGGAGTGATCAGCTTATCTTGTGGACTAAAGTACGACACTGAAAACCTAGATGTAAAACCGTCCATGGGGATGAATCTAACCAGAGAGGCTGCAAAGAAGTTCCTCCTTGCGAAGAAGCCAGCTCCCTCATTCCTCGCTGTCGGAGATGATAATCTTGGCGAGAAAACAAGCTTATTCCGCTTCGGAACTTTGAGTAGTTTAGTGGGCCACCAGGCACGCGGAACATACTTGCAGTTGCCCCCATGGAGTGACAGGAATAGTCCAAAGGCACTCAGGGACCCTGTCGAAACAGTTAGGGAGCAAGTATCTGC
>Ga0194115_10002294_pt1 | contig 22928 bp, 19 predicted proteins | sample TA2MahsurfametaG_3_FD_148656 | JGI IMG/M metagenome (GOLD analysis project Ga0194115, IMG submission 148656) | Freshwater microbial communities from Lake Tanganyika, Tanzania - TA2015002 Mahale S4 surface | ecosystem: Environmental > Aquatic > Freshwater > Lake | place: Tanzania: Lake... | reverse complement strand
ACAGGGACACTCGCTCCATTGGAAAAGGCAAGATAGGACGATGTATCGGTCGTATAATCTCCCCCCATCGTGCTGTTCGTCGTCGTTCTTCTCCTTGTTGTCTTCGTTGTCGTAGTAGTAGTCGTAGACGAAAATTGATGTACAATACTCCCCACTCGGTTGAGAGGTGGTAACATCCCCTTGTTTGTAAAGTATCGTGGACTCGAAAATTCATGTGACATAAATGCTTCGACGACTAGCGATGATTTCTGCCGTAACATCGTCGTCACGGAAAGTAGAAAGAAAATGATTGAAAGGAACAACATGTTTGTGAATGATGTCCCAGTCATCCCCCCCCCCCCCCCGCGTCTTGTACGGGAAAGAGGATTTTCAAAAATGAATAGTAAACGAACGCGTGACGTTTGGCCCCTTCTCTATAAAGAAGCCGTCCAATACTCTCTCTCGGTTTTTGCCTGAATCTCTGAGTGCAAGATGATGGTCCGAATCTTTTCGTCCCTAATTGCTTCTAGTATTGCCGATGACGGGGGTATTATTCCAATGACTATCGAAGTGGCATGGTCTTTTTATACAGACGATGATGATGACGACGACGACGTGAGATGGGAGACGATGACGACGACACTACAATAATGGCCGTAAATGATGGAGAGAGAGTGAGGAAGAGATCGTCGAGGAAGTGGAGAAGAAAAGCGGAGCAGAAAGCTTGACCACCTGCTGTTTGTTTATTTTTTTTGATGTCGCATGTCAGAGGTGTTGAAGTTACAGTTATCATATGAATACAGTTACACGTTATTGCCAGTACGATATGTACCTACGGTAGTTCTGAGCCGTCAAGAGAATGGATTCCATGACTTCGACGGACAACGCGCGTGAACATGACAGTGAGAAAGAAGAATGTATCCTATTCCCCCTCCCCCTCCCCCCCAAAAAATAGGGTATTCAATACCACCATCTTCACATAATCGATGGAATTTCACGTCTCACAAATTGATACCTGCGACAGTCCTTCGGGTCACGACCGGATAGGTCCGATGTCAAAAATTCGACCGCCAAGTGTGCCTGGTTGACGTTTTCTAGTAAGCCTTGATTGACCAATCTCGCCACTTCTTCACAAACAGTGACTTTATCAACGCCGTACAACATGAACAACACGAACGCCAGGTGTATGATACTGTAAGAATACTCCTGCACAAAGTCCCTGATATGGTGCGTGCCGATAAGCAAGAGCATACAAAAAGCAAACGAACCGAAATTTAGAAATAGGTCGGATCTCATAATCAGTTTCTGATGTGTCGACTGAAGGAGTGACCAAGTCTCTGGATCGACTCTCATCGTAGAGGCATCGTATTGCTTGTAATTGACATCAAGGTCTCCAGGAAGCATCGGTTTGATGAAGATGGGAGGGAAATAATAATCACTATTTCGATTGCCATCGTCGAAAGGGGAAGAATGAACCATATTTAGAGCTTCCTCCTCATTGCCTCCTTGGGATGTTCGTCGTCGACGACGACGAAGATACTCATCCAACATATGACGGTCCATATAGTGTATGACAATCGTCAAAAGTATCGAAACACAAAGGAAAGCGATATGGATCCAGAATTTGGTTCTCTCTATCAATTTCTGATGTGTCGATTGAAGGAGGATCCAAATCTCTGTATCGACTCTCATCGTCGAAACATCGTATTGCTTGTAATTCACATCGAGATCTCCAGGAATCATCGATTGGATGAAGATGGGAGGGAAATAGTCAACATTTCGATTATTGTCGTCATCGTCGTCATTGGAAGAAGAAGAAGAAGAAGAAGAAGAAGAAGGAACCCCGCTCCTGGGGGAGGAGGTTTGCTGTCGTCGTCGACGACGACGAAGAACCATGCCTCTTAAGAAACCTGGGATTCGACGTCGTGTCTTCCCATACATGACATAACTTATTTCGACACCATAGTCTTCCAGGAAGGATGCTGACTGATGTGTTTCTTCCATCCATGTCATGATTTCACGATCGGTCTGGGCTGAGATCCAATCGACATAGCAAAGAGATGAAGGAAAGCAAGAGTAATCCCCAAAAACAAAAAATGAATACACTGATGTCGACATCGGCCAATGCATAAACTAATACAAAAATCATCCCAAACAAAAAGATTTGTTGAATCGATTCGCACCATTTCCTCTTCGTCGTTACTTTTTGTGTCCAAATCGTATGCCATTCATTCCGAAGTTTACGATAGACATTTGGGTCAATCAAGGAGGGACCACCTGGATTACATTGAAAGTCATTGATTTGAAATCCATCATTCAAAAAGATATGATTATCCACCGTTATTTTCCATACCGAATAGTATTTGTCATCATCATTTTCTGCTGTTGTTGTGTTCGTTTCAGCAGCAGCCGTCCCGTCGATCAACGAGACTTCCATCGGTGTCGACATTTTGTCCCCTCCTTTACATATAGTGCTGCATACACGCCGATGGTCGCTTTCCCCGTGTTTTGAATGATGGCCTCTTTCAAGAAGCAGATTGCTGGATTGGACCTGTTCGCAGTGGCGAGAAAGGGTATGTGGTACCAGCAGTAGTGCTGAAATTCTATCAGGGACGGTGACAACTACAGTGTAGTGGGCTGCCGATACCGTCTTCCTTGTTTCATTGGAATCGATACATGTGTGAATTGTCGGCATGCATTTTATGGGTTATGAGTTATGAGTTACGAAGGTCAAACCAACGTATGTATTCGATCGAGTCTAATTTCTCCAGTCTGACAATCAACCGCGGCTGGATAACAGCTTTTGCTTCCGACAACGCCATCCATTTTTCGTCTGTCTTTATGTTTCACAGTTTCTCACTGTTTGTGTCAAGGAACAATCGTTTTTGGCGTTTTGTTCGGTCGAAACTCTTCCTTTCTATCCTCACTCTCAACAACAACGCCGACTTGCGATTATAGAAGTACTTACTGAATACGAATAATCAACGCCCAGCCCTCATTCTTTCCCATGTCAGAACAAGCTAGTACAACCACCACCACCAGAAATCCCACGGAGGATGATATCAAGATCCGACGTATGTTGGAGGCTTGTACATCTGGAGATATGAAGATGATACAAGATCTTGTGGAAGAAGATTCGTCCCTTATTTCACAACAAGAATATGAAACAGGTCGTTCACCACTCATGATTGCTGCACAGGTGGGGAATAGAGTATTATGTCAACATCTCCTAGAGGGCGGGGCACCATGGAATGCTATTGATCGACATGGTCAATGTGCAGGGAATTATGCTACCGATAATGAACATTGGGATATCGTCCAATTATTCGTCGATTGGGGTACAAGAAGTGAATTAATTTTAGGACAAATACAAAAGACTCAACGTCAACAGGTTGGGATGACATCGATATTAGCACCTGCCTCTCATGTTTATGAAGAATCATCGACGAAACCAGATTATTTACAACATACATTACGTTATAATGCGGATGAGACAGCATTATTAGATGGTGATAATGATGCTGTCATGATGGAATGGGAACGTCCACTAATGCAGGCACATGCTCAAATTTTGATGGAAGAACAAGGTACTAGTACTAGTAGTACTACTGGTGGCGCTACGACTACTACTAGTCATCGTCGTCGTCGTCGTGTTTTGAATGTTGGTTTTGGAATGGGAATTATTGATGGGATTTTACAAGAACAATATCAACCAAGTCTTCATATGATTATTGAAGCACATCCAGATGTATATCAAAAAATGTTAAACGATAAATGGGATGAAAAACCAAATGTGAAAATATATCATGGTCGATGGCAAGATGTTATACCACAATTCATTCAAGATGGAATAGAAGTCGATGCTATCTTTTTTGATACCTACGGTGAACATTCCTTTGATATGGAAGATTTCCATACCCTAATGGGTCAAATCTTAAGTAAACCAAGAGGTATCTATTCCTTTTTCAATGGTCTTGCACCAGATAATTTATTCTTTCATGGTGTCGGTACGTATGTGTGTCTTTGAATTTTTACCAAAATAAGAATGGACGAGTATTTCAATTGTTTTCCCAATGTTGTCTAACATTACGTCCACTCTATTACATATACCCACAAATATAACAACGCACATGATACATACAGCCTGTAACGTTGTCAAGTTACAATTGGATAAATTGGGATTCGATGTCGAATTTTTACAATGTCAGATTGAAACGAATAATGATAAGGTATGGGATGGTATCCGACGAAAATATTGGCATAATCGAGATGTATACTACCTACCTAGGGTGACATGGAATGATGAATTCTTGGGCCGGAAAACCAAAAAAGTTGAACAAGATTCCATTTCCAACCAGCACGACGAAATGATGGACGTGGATTACCAAGAAGGACAGGCTACCACCAAACGCCAACGACGCGTTGATGGATGAAAAATAGTGTTTGTGTACTCATTCCTCCAAGACTGTTTTTAAGCTTGTTCCTTCTACCAACTCCATTAGGTTGTCGATCTTGGAAGGACATTCGGCATGCCAGGTAGACTGAATTTCAACAATCGCCATCTTTATACTTCGAATATCAAGAAGGATCCACATCTGGAGCAACAGAATGAGTGTCAAGAATATTGCAGCAAAGATTGGGAACCATTCGGAAGGTGATGTAGGAAGTTGTTGTTGGTGGTGTTGTTGTTGATGATGTTCGGGTAGTACCGCGATGGGAGTCGGTGGAGTGGATGAGCTAGTCGTAGTAGCTTGACCGACTAAACTTTGCGACATGAAGTTGGCCAGACGATTCATAAATCGTTCAAATTCACTCTTGGTAGTACGCATAATGATAGCACGGAACATGGTCGACTTGACAAATTCTAAATCAAAGGACATCGTTACGACGACTGATGTTTCGGACGTCGATTCGACACGGATTTGATCTGTGACATAAAAACAATCCGTCATGGGGACGTCGGATACATACGTCTTGGTTTCCAATACTAATCCCAATGTTCCAAAGGATGTATAGGTCTGTTCCTTTTTTGCACGTGCCATGGGTGGTGCCATGGGAGCATTGACTGGATGTGTATATTCGATCGTTCTCGTCTTTGCGCCACTCCCCACCGTATCGTCCGACTTCCATACACTGCATTGGATTTCCTCATCACCACTTTCTTTCATAAATCGATGAATCGAATATTCGGCAGTATCTTCAATAAAGAGTTCTGTAAATGACTGTAAACTGCATTGAAGTTCATGCCGTTCCACTGCCTTTTGTTTATACATCCTTTCAACGACAGATGACCACTGTAGTTTTAGGGTCGGTTTAGGATCCAAGTTGTCCGGAGATTGTTGTTGTTGTGCAATATCATCATCCTCCGAACCGATAGCTTCAGATTCTGTCCGGACCATTAAATCCCGTTTCTTCCTTCGGGGTGTCATGATAGGACGACGATCACTATCCGTGACACCATTTGTTTCATCTAAGACGAAACTCATCATTAGTGGGTCTGAATTATTACGTCTTAAACTTCTTGTGACTTGTCTTGGTGTAGGTTCCTTCTGTAATTTATCAATGACTGAGTCATTATGGAGTGATACCAACCTGGACCATGCCTTTTCCGGATGAAACAGTTTTGTAAAGTTATAGTAGGTAGTTGATGATAGATTGCCATTATTCGAACACATATGGAAACGGACCCCATCTTCCTGTTTTTGTACTTGGATGACATCTTCCCATTTAATTATGACTGTCCATTCAAAGAAAAAAATCCGACCTAACCAAACGACTGCCAATGGTCCAGCATATAAGATGCCAGCAAAATTACTATGTTCACAGTGGTATTGTTCACTGATAAATCCAATAATATTCTCAATCTGTGAAATATTCGTAGGTACCTTGACAGGTGAATGATTCGATTTCTCTTCTTCTACATCCGATTTTGACGTCGGTGATGAGGACGCGGATGGTGCCGTTTTCAGTGGAGACGGTGATCCTCTCATGAAATTATTCGCCATCGCTGCTATTCTTTGTGATGGATCTGAAAAGAATGTATTCGAGTTGACATTATTATCGTTGCTGTTATTTGGGGTTTCATTTGGAGCAGTCATATTTTTAGTTTTTGTTGTGTGGATTTCACAACTTCATGTCCAAAAATCGGATGGTTCCCACAAGGCATCATCATCATGTGATGAAACTGCTCTACCAAGTTTTTTGGAGGAAGATTTCGTGACACCCCACATTCCATGCTTACCCCTTTTACAGGTTCGTCGACTGAATAACTATAGTAATCAGAAGTCGCCTAGGGGGGAAGTTCCAAGTTTTTCTTTGGCGATGTGAAAGCAAGCCGGGCGATGCAAAAACGTTGTTGGACCGGAATAATCTTTTGTGTGTTCATCGCAGCGGCTATATATGGATACCCTCTAGAGCAGGATGTTTGACCTATTCTATAAAGAGAAGCGTCCCATAGCTGGTAAGTGGTATTTCCATACACTCCATCTATTTATGCCTTATTGGTAACCCCAAAGTACGATGTCAGAGGCTTACTTCCCTTTGCCGCTTCCACATTCTTCTTGGCCATTGCAGTCGTGTCACCATTACTACCTGAACCGCCATTCACTTGTTGTTCTTTCTTGTCTTTCTTGTGCGTATGACGTACCAAAGATCGATCCCCATTTTCTCCGTCCTCCTCCTCCTGATCACCATCATCATTATGACCCTTCTCCACATTCCCTCCTCCCACCGAAAAGTAGGATGCTAATCGTTTCGTTCCCACAGCGGCTTCATTATTAGCATCGATTCGATTTCTTTGTGCTGCCGTGGTGGATGATGACGATGATGATGTAGCAGTCCGATGACTTGTACCATTATTGTTCCCCTCCATAGACTCGGTGTTTCCAGTCTTGTTGGGGAGGAGTTCTCGGACAAGATCTTTAATATCATCCTTTAGGAAGATAAATTGTTCACGTGTCGAACAGACATGCGCGACATCTTCTGGAAGGAGTTTACGACGATTCTGTGCTCGGGCGACCTTGACACTTTCCAATCCCAGTTTACTCGTTGCTAATTCCGCACATCGTGTAATCAATAATAAGGCATCCTTCGACATTCCACGTACTTCTGGATCCAATTTTGCAATTTTCTTTATCCTTGCCACTGGAAAGATTAAACCACTATTCGATGGATGAGATGGACCATCATTATCCTGTTGTTGTTGTTGTTCGTCGTCAAGTGTCGTAGTCCCAGATCCTTCCCTAGTACTTGCGGCATTCTCTGTTCCGGTGGTAGCATTCTGTCCTGGAGCGTTCTGCTTCTTTTTCCATATTGCAAGTTCCTTTTCATATTGTTGGAATTCTTGTTCCCATACTAACATATCTTGTGCCACACGTTCTCGTTCTTCAGCAGCCTTTTCATTGTATGGTTTCTTGTCTTCCTCGGAAAGAGCATTCCATAATTTTCCTAATTCTTTCGCAATGACTGCCACACTTGCACCAGGATTCTAGAAACAATGTGGGTGGGTGGATAGATGAGAATAGAGCATGATCACGCGAACAAGGTCAATGCACACACAACAAGGATCAATAGACCAACAGAAAAAGCCAAAAAAGTTGAGAGTCATGTCAGTCGACTTGCTGAATGAATTGATGATCATACTCTCTTCCAAGTTTGGTCATCAAGGGACATTGGGACGTACCTCGGATCGAAGTTGAGATCGTCGTTCCGATGAAAACAAGAAATATGCGGTCGCAGCTCTCTTGATTGGTTTGGATGGCGCCTTTGGTTGTGGTGATGATGATGGCACTGCTGGAACACTCTGAGATGCGGTGCTAGCACCATCCCCGCCGTTCGGCGGTTCCGTGTCCTTGCTTTCGGATGACGGTAAAACACCTCCGGCATCCTTCCATGCCTTGAGGTCTGATTCGTATTGAATCTGTTTTTGTTCCACCTCCTCCTGTTCAACTATCGCCTTTTCTCGATATACCTTCTGTTCGTCTTCTGATAAATCTCTCCATCGTTTATTCAATTCGGCTGCGACTTTTTCCGTCTCCAAATCAGGATCCTATGAGTTGAGGTTGTAATCATAGTATACAAGAGAAGTTCCTTTTGTGAGTACAATGCTAGCGGGAGTGGGGGGAAAAGACCGAATCCAAAACAAAAACAAAACAATCCAGGCTTCCCTCGAGTCGACCTTAAGCGATAGAGATGGATCGAGCGAAAACAACCACCACCACCTTCCTCCCTGCCGCTTATTGTCCTAGAAGAATGTCTCGGATTGATTTTCATTTTTGCCTTTGTGGGGAGCGGAAAGAGAAAATGAAGCGTACGTATATCAAACTCACCTGGATTTGTATCTCGGGTCGGTATTCATCACAAAAGATGGAATAGGCTAATCTTGCTCTTGGGACAGGTTTTGGTGGTGGATTAGGAATAGTTGATGACAAGTCATTCTTTGTGTGGTCATCGTCGTCAACACCATCATCCTCTTCTTCTGCGTTGTCCATATCCTCATCCTCTTCACCACCATCCTCCTCCTCCCCCTCATGAACGGAACCTTCGTCTTCCTCTGCTTCATCACCCGCACCAGGTTCATCTGGTTCGTTGTCGTCCTTGTTGGATCGTCCTTCGACTACTTCGTCTGATAATGACATGATCTATCCTCCACTCTCCTTCTATCTTTCTTTCGATACAGCCTCTTGATGCACGTATTGGTTGGGGGTATATGATTTTGTTTCGGATGAAACGATTCCTTCCTTTACGTCGGGAGATGCTTTGTCATGTAATCAAGCGCGCCATGTATCCCCATGGATGTCATTTTCCATGATGTGGATTTTACACTTCACTGTAACTGTAACTTATGCAAAGCTGGTTCCATGCTCGACTACCGTGACTCAAAACGAACCACTGGAAAGGGGGAAGAAAAAAGGAGATCCCCCTACTCCAGGCTCCTCTCCCCCTTATAATAACCCCCAAACCACGAATGGAGAGCAACGTCGTTGCTTTTCATCGAACCAACAAGTTTCCTCTATATAACCTCCTACTCTAGTGAAGCAACGTAAGGCCATTTGATTCCATCTCCTTCTTCATACTATACCGACGACGTTTATAGGAACCACACAGACTCTTGAAGATGAACCATTGAAGACTGTCCCCCCAGCTACCAAAAACTGCCAGTTCCATCATCATCATCATGAGCAATCATCATACTACCAACAACCACAAGGCCAACAACTCTACGATGACGACGACGAAGCAGAAGAATGGAGAATCTCAACGTATTTATTGGCAACAATGGGTCCATACGAATAATCCGGATGGGAGTCGTCGTGAATATCATCGTCGTGAATTGATTACATCATCGGCAGCAATTCGGATCCATCCAGATCATGCCAAGGCGAGTGATGTGACACAATTACTACGAGACACACTCAAGTTATCGTCACCAACGTCATCATCATCATCGACCTTGACTACCAACAATGCCCAGACGACGACGACAACAACAACAACAACACCGCCACATCCACAATACAAGGATTCCTTGGTCTTGGTTGGTACCTTGTATACGTTACCAAAAGATTATATTCAATTTGAACATGAACCTCCGCCCCCCTCTTTGAATAATGGTATGAATACGACCGAATCGACGACGACTGATCCCTTTCATGTCATCAAAACACTTGCACCGGAAGATAATCCTTTATCAATTCGTGATCAAATGATGATCTATTTACAACGAATCCAACAGGAAGCGACGACGATAGCAGCTGCAGCTGCTGCGTCGGCCCATGAAACTCAAGCTACAATGGCAATGACGACAACGACGACGACAACTACAGAGACAACCGGATCTCACCCAACCACTACTAGTACTATGGCACCGAAATGTCAGTGGTACTTTGTACCTGAACAACAACAACCACCAATGCCAACCTTGAATGGTCCTCATGGTGGCAATACCAGTACCACTGTCATACCTTCCTGTATTGAACTAGATGGATATTGTACTTCCTTGGAGGATGATGACTCAAGACATGAGTCGGAGGAGGAGGACGACGACGTCAATGACGATGACTTTAATAATGCCAACAATCATGAGGATGAGGATCCTCCACAGGATATGTCGACCCATCCCAATTGCGTCAGCCTCGATTGTGATGATGAGATAGATACTGGTGGTGATGGCGGTAGTGGCGGTTACTTTGATGTCGATTTGCTCCTATCTCGATGTCCATTCGCAATTGGTCCTGCCACCGGAAAGCGGGATGGAAATCGTAAAGGGCGAAGAGAATTGGTGGGGGGTGGTGGTGGCGGCGGCCTGCGATCCTGTTGGTCGTCAGCTTTATCTTCGAGTGCAGAGAACAGGGAACTTCGTCGATACTTTCAACTTTGTCAAGTCCCCCCTTGTTGCAGTGGTTACCTATTGAAACAGTCCAATGTCGATCCACATGTATGGAAACGAGTTTTTTGTGTTCTGACGGACGATCATCTATGGTACACTACTCGGGTTCCCTACACCAACGAATCCATGACGACGAGGACGACGCCCTTGGGTTCATTACGGATGGGTAAACGTCATGGTCAAATCGCCTTGGACCGGGCCTTACTATTGGAACCGGAAAAGTTGGAATACAACAAGTCTTCGTCATCCCAAGTGTTGTTTCCCGTCCCTTATTCGTTTGAAGTAGTCAATGCGAGGGGGACTTCACATATGTTCCGTGCATCGAATCGAATACTACAACGACAATGGATCGCCGCCTTGACGAACAAAATTATGGAATCCTTTGAGAATTCTCTAATGGATCAAGCAGAATTGATTGTGGCGGATGAAACAATGGCTCGTAATCGACGAATTTCCGCTCTTGCAGTCGAACCACTTTACCAAGAAGAGGAAATTGTTTCATCATCCAGTCGTATGTATTGGTCGTTGATCCGGGCCACAGTTCTACGCTTTGGTGTGAGTATTGCCGAGTATAAGGAACTATGTCGACATGTACAAACACTACTTCCTGCCAAACAGGCAGTGATGGCACGATCAGACGGAAGGCACAATCTTCATCCCCCTGAGACTGCTAGTAATGGGGGCAAGGAATCTCAAAATGGCAGATCATCATCATCATCATCATCATCCTTACATGATGACGATGAGTCAAGGTCGATGATTCGACAAATCAAAAAGGTCTGGAGGGAGGCCGATCGACTGTACGATCGTGCGACGCATGTGACCTTGGCTGTCCAGCAGTATGCTCAACATCAACGGGGAGGAGGGAATAAACCAACATCAACAACTGGTTCATTATCCCATCATAGTATGGAAACTAATTTTCGACATATTGAATTCGTTTTGAAGGGAAATCCACATTCTTCGTCAATAGCAACAACTACGGCTTCGACCAGCACCGCGACGAATACTGCTACGACCACCAACAACAACGCGACGAGGAGCACGTCAGGGTCGAGTACTGGATCATCCGATCCACGATCCCTTCCCCCTATTGAATTGTTTGACTTGTTATTGTCCCAATTACAGGGTTTAGTTCGAAAGGCCTAAAGAAACGTAGAGCTGGAGCTTGTCGGAGTTTGGTTCGGTCCTAGAGCACGAATTGTACATAGTGAAAAAAGGAAAATACCAAGCGACCGCCTATAGATTCGTTTCTTCCCTCCAATACCAAACAAGGAATACAGAGAAAATATTTTCTTCTTTTTTCAACGCATGACACCACAAGCAATCGTCTTCGCCTTACAGGGTCCAGCAGTCGTCATAAAGGTATGTCCCTTCCAAGTCGCTGTACAATCTTCCGTCGTCTTTAAATGTTCCGCACAGGTCATAAAGATTTTCGTCTTTTCAACTTGAGCAGGTGTAATAGGTTGTGGTGTTGGTAATCCCTCAAAGGTAATAATTTCCCCAATGGGGGCATCCTCTGGTGGTTCAATAAATTCGACCCGTTCTCCATCACTGCCATCTTCGGCGGGTGCGGCAGCACATAAGACCATACCATGAGATTTAAATTTGACTAAATTTTTGGCTTTCAAATTGGCAACGACTAATAAACGTTGTCCTAACATTTGTTCCAATGTAAAGTATGGACGTAATCCAGAAGCAATTTGTCTTGGTTGTTCTTCACCTACATCAATTTCTTCACAATATAATTTATCTGCTTCTGGATGATTCCATACCTTGACAATTTTCCCCACCTTAAATTCCAATTTACAAATATCTGGTTGTTCCACAACAGTACCCGAAGTAGTAGTCGCAGCAGTAGAAGCATTATTCTTTTTCCCACCACCCTTGTTATTTTGATTCTTCGTCTTGTTGTTGTTGTTGTTGTTATCTCCACCACCACCACCCTTCGCCTTGATGGGTTGACCCGGTTTGAGACTCAAACGAGCTTCTAAATCAGCAATCGCTGCTTCTAACATTTCTTTAGCTGATGACATGTTTCGGGGGGGTGGTGATACTGTGTTGTGTAAACGATACAACCGAGGGATAGGAGGAAGGGCCAAGGAAGTGAAATGGATGTGCTTTCCTAAGGTGAGTCCACAATGCAGGCGTATGCAACGTGGATCCTGAAGGGACCAAGGATCCATGGGATTTTTCTCGGTCGCTTCGTCAGTCCGCATGTTCTCGTTCACACTCTACGGCAGAGAGTAGGATTTGTTCGCTCCAAAAGCGAGCTTCCGTACAATGGACAGGCGGCTAAGATAGGTATGTAATGACCGTCGTCAAATGGAGCTATGGTATAGTACCTTGCAAGCGTGCCACTGTCATTCCATACCGGTACCGTACTATCATACTGAATCTATTGTGTGCTAAGACTGCAGTCCTAGTCGAACTCTATTCGGCAGCAGCATATCATAGGGGAGGGACACATGATTGCGTCTCATTAGCTGCTTCTTTCGGATTCGCGATGTATATATTGGCCGTATCTACCGTCTTCCGAAGGTTTTCCGATCGTGCACGATGTCGTATGAATTGTACTCCCAAAAGGGAATGGAAGAAGATGGGTCCTTCCAAGAAAGGACGGACAAAAATGCGACAACAGACAAATTTCGGCTGGTCCGCCGCTTTGTAGTGGAGCCGCGCTACTTATGCAGTGATAATCTGTGATTTCATCTACGAACCAACCATCCCCGTGGTCTCTTGGATTTACTCCCCGGTTGCAGAACCCCCATAACTGAAACAATCAAGACAAAACAGCAACATCGTCATCATGGTTGTTCTTTTGTTGGGTTTTAGCTTTAGTTCTTCAAAAGAGTCCATAGGTGAAACCTAATCCTAAACGACGTGCAACATTTTCATATCCACCATATTCCAAAATCTTCGTCGTGACCCGTTCACCCCGTTCACCATATACTGAAAGTTCTCGTCGTGTGGGGATTCGAATTTCAGGTACCAATAGAGGTGGTTTTTTCCGTAATTGTTGTTCACGACAAATGGAATATAATTCTATACCAAATTCAAGACCAAATGGACCCCAATTCATATCTGCTGATAATAGTTGAGACGTATTCCTTTGACGCATATTCTTCGTCCCCCTACATTCCATATCCAATCTTGCTGCTAGGAATTTGACTCCACCATAATATTGAATCAAGAAATATAATCGTTCCTTCCCCCGTTCCTTCAAATGAGATGCGATTGGGAATGTCCGATAATCTCCATCATGATACTCATCCAAATATTCCTTCATCTTCAATAATAATTCATACATACCCTCTACATAATTCCATTCCCGAAAGGGGATAAGTCCTGCCTTAGTACAAAGGACTTGTGTCCCACCAAATCTTTGAATGGCAGTGGCGAGATCCATTCGTCCCGCTTGTTCCAATTCCGAGAGGCGGGGCATCCATGATTCAGGAATATTCTCTGCTCGGCGTCGATCTTCCAGAAACCGGTACCTATACATTGTGGGAGTAATCGATAAAAGAGGAATCCATTTGTCGTTATCAGCATCGTATGCATACTTCAATAAACCGTGGATACATCATTATCGTCATACGATACTCACATCTCCTCGACGACAACGGTCATAGAGGACCAGTATCCCTTTGGTTTCCTATGGCTGCTATGAGACCACCTTGACGGTCGGGAAACCAAAACCTCATTGTTATTGTCTGAGCATTTCTCTCCAGATTGAAGAACATCCTTTGTTGCTTCTTCTTCATGTTGTCGTTGCCGTTGCTGCTGCAGTTGTTGCTTTTGTTCTTGTTGTAGTCGTTGTGGAGATAGAGGTGGAGTATCGGCCGATAGATCTCTATCATGTTGAAGGATTTGTTGGACGTACCAGGTCTGGACTGCCTCATTCCATTTCCCAGGAATAATCGGAGCATTACCCATTCGTTCTGATAATAAGGTCCGTCCCCCGTGAGTAATAATCGCACCACGTAAATCATGACGATTCCAATAATTTAATAAACTTTCATTTGGTATCGGTGGTAGATGATGATAGGCATCGATTGCCACCTCTTTAGATTCCCATAATTCTCGAAGTGCCAATTCGACATTGGAAACTTCCGTCCAATAATATTTCGGTCGTCGTTGTCGTTGATGAGGATGATGAGTAGATGATCCTCCCTTTCGAGGTTTCGACTGTTTCGGATGTCGGGCCGGTGAGAGTGATAAGGACGATGATGATCCAATCGTCCCTCCTCCTCCTCCTCCTGCTACTGCTGCTTCCAACCCATGTTGGTGGTTGGAAACGTCGTGGTTCCAAAAATGGGTAGAACGACTACCCCCATTCGCAGCCGTCATCCTACCATCATGGTGATGGACAAGTTCTCGTACTGACAGAAAGGCATCGACGTGATCAGACCAATTCAAAAGAATCACAATAGGAAGAAATATAATACAATAATAATCTACCATGGCAGCCAAAAGACCTCTCATCTTCTCTTTTCAATCGTCGAGGTCGTACTAATAGGGTCCTTGTTGCTTCTTCCCATCCCCTTAAGGATCGCATTCAAAGCCCCCCCGCCAACGAAAAATACTGTCCTTTTTTGTCCACCCCCAAACCGTGATAGATACCTCCAAAAGAGTGAGGTACAAAAATGACTTTTCCCCTCCCGACCGATTACTACTTTCTTGACCGATAGAGGAGAAAATCTGCACTGTCGAGAGATAAGGTTTCAACTATGAATGGTGTCTGTACTGTATTAGTAGGATAGGCAATCTCAGAGCGTCTATTGACTGTGACTGTGACGGTGTTGTGTCACATTCAGTCACGGCCGAACATATGCATGATATCAATTCACTTTCGGGTGTGCACATACCTATACAAACATACTCACTATAGGTCCGATAGGTCGGCCCCACCTGGACGGACAACTGCCGAGATCATATCATAGGTATGATCATGTTTGGGGGAGGAGAATATACAGTTTTTATGGGATCATTTCATGTAGAGAATTCTTCTCCAAACGAGGCTGGTATGTATAGGCGCGCGTTTTTTTTCATAGGCCCCAATGTCCGAGCATCGTCAGAAAGTTTTAGCGAATTCCGTACATGGAAAAATCTTCGTTTTTCACATCAGACGGAGTGGACACAAAAGTCTCGTGGGGGGCCTCCATCGCAAGCGTTTCGACATGGAACCATCGGACAAACGCCGTCCCTCCCCTTCCCGGCTTTTCGCACACTCTGTTTTGTTGATAGGGTCTTCCGAAAAGATGGAAGAATCATCATCATCATCCCCCATCGACTCAAAAAATACATCGGGAGCTGCTTTGATTGCTAACAATAGCAAGAGTATCCCTCCTCCACGTGGTAATGGAGGTGGTGGCGGCAGTGGTACTTCGACCGATATTCCGACATCATCATCTATCGCCAATCTAGCCCTTAACAACAGTAGCAACCACGGTACTGCTAGCAATCATCATCCGAACGTGAAACAAAATCAACAACAACAACAACATCATCATCAACATAATCATGATCGGAGTGCAGTCGTTTGGTCATTATTTGGGAAGACTGTCGGTCCGTGTGTCGGAGACTTTTCAACGACGTATTTTCGTGCTAGTGGACGTTTATATGCATCGACACATGCCATATTATTTTATAGTAATCTATTCGGATTTGAACGTCGATTATGTCTCCGATTATCAGATATCGATATGATAGAAGCCTACCGATCTACCAGTATTCGAATTTCAATGGTCGATTGTGAAGATCATATCTTTCGGAAATTTACCAATCGGGAACGTGTCCTTCAAATCCTGACTGATTTATATGATCAAGAAACGATGGGAACGACACGATTAATCCCTATCCTATCAGATATGGTTGAAGTCCAAGAGGATGGTAGGGATGGTCGTGGTAGTAGTAGTCGTCGATCACCGTCACGAAGTGTCACACCGGAGAAACACAAGGACCTGAATAAGCATGTTGATGATGATGATGATGATGGTGGTGGTGGTGATTCAGAGTCGATGATTCTTGGTGACAATCCGATGTTGGATCGACCACGAATATCATCAGAATCTTCCATTCAATTTGATGATTTGGAGGACCGGACTAGGAAGGGCATAATAGCGGCAGTCGCCCGTCGCAGGACGCAATCCATGCCCTCCTTAGAAGATTTCGAAGGGACGAGTGGTGATGCCGTACCATCGAGAGAAGGTACTACGACTACTACTACTACGATCACTATTCCTCCTATTACACACGACAATAACGTCAATCGAATTTTGGTCGACGCCTCACCGAGTTCTTCTCTCAATAAGCGAGGAAATCGCCGAGTATTCCGAAGGACTATATCCTCCTTGACGATTGGAAGATCGACAACGTTGACAGGAACGACGAGTACTACTCCCGGTACAGACAACATCCCCGAAGAATCAGCTGTAGAATCAGATGACCGTGCCACGACTATACAACCCCAAAAACCACAACAGCAATCCGGATTGTCTGTATCACAGGTGTCAAGTCCTCCAGTCCCGGCAGATTTCGATATGCAAGCTGCCTGGACACAAGCAAATGTTCCCTATGACGAGATGGCCTTGGAGGTAGGTTTTGCGTATTGTGCAGTTGTTGGGACTCTTATGAAATATTTGAGCGCGGGCTGTTGTATGCGTCCATGACTCTCATCCCCCCCCTCCCACCGACCGTTTTTCCGTGTGGATGTAGAGAACCATCATTCCATGCTCCTTGGAGGTGTTTATGGATCTATTCTTTTCGAATGAGGCATCCTTTCCAATTTCTAAGTATCAGACGGACGTCATTCTAGATCGAGAGGTTTCCTATACGAAGTGGAATCGAAGTCGACAGATATTTCCACCATTATTCTATCGTGACGTGGGATTTATCCATCCCCTCAGTAATCCATTAGGTCCCTCCGAGGCGAAAACAAGTCGTGAACAACGCTTCCAACGTTTTGGGAAATTAGGTGCTATACTATTAAATACTACTACCATTCACGGCGTTCCGGGGGCGGATTGTTTCAAGATTGAAGATCGATGGGTTGTTGAGTCAATGACGGATACAACTACTACGTCTTCTTCCTCAAAGGTTGTATTTACAGTCTCCTTCCAGGTCAACTTTTCGAAACGGACGATGATGAAACCCTTGATACAAAAGAATATCAAGATAGAAACAAAGAAGTGGTTTCAGGGATATGTCGAATTTATTCAACGATCATTACATGAAGATTGTGATCGAAAGGAAGATAGTCCCACATCGTTAGTAGTAAATCCCCCCACTACCGATAATGGTGGCTATACTGGAAAAGACCTCAACAAATCGGATACTGAAGGGAGCAAACGGGGATTTTTGTGGTTTGCTACTGATCGTGCTAAGACGACATCGACTTCGACGAGTATGGTGTCGTTATTGTTGTTCCTGATACTACTAATCTTGATGGTGGCGGTCTCGATACTATCCATTCAGCTTTTCAATCTTCATCACAGTATCCTTCTGCTTCAAGATCAAGTGACCATACTACGGTCGGAAACTGCTGAGCTACGAAACTTACTCAGTCTGCGAGGTAAGATGGAATGAAGGTGGAACTCTAGTATACATTATCTGATGCTAGCTAGACATGGTCCATAAGGAATGAGGTTTTTTTTTGGGGGGGGGGGGGAGGGGGGTGTATAAAAATTTTCTTTCACTTTGAATTATAGAACTCTTTCTTGACTATAACAAGAATATGACCAACTGTAAAAGGAACGAGAGATTTTGACAAATGTTCTTTTTACTCGTTCTTTCGATTACCCCGCCGAAAGAATCCACGTTTCTTATTCGTAGATTGGTCATCTTCTCCTTCTTCATCCTCCTCGGCGATGACGTTGGGATTACTGTTATTATTATTGTCCTTTTCTCCCTTTTTGTCACCACCTCCTTCCTCCATTCTAGCGACGAGATCTTCACCCCAGGCATCACCCAAGAGGGATGAGGCGATATGTTCCTTCGCATGGGTCTTGAGAGTTTGAGCGAATTTCCCAACAGCACCGAATAGCCGTGTACTTGATTTTGGTTTATCTTCCTCAATGACTTCATCAGCAAAGGAATCTTGTAGTCCCTCACTACCCTTTCTTGATCTGGAGGTACCCATGTTGGCAGTCGTAGCTCCACCGACTGCTGCTCCAGCACCTGCCGAAACGCCTAGAGCAGCACTAAAATCACCACTATTACCACTCCTCTTGGTGTCATGCTTTCCATCATCCGAATCTACTAGTAGATCAGATTTCGAATTCTTGTTGTCATCATCATCCTTGCCTTCCTCATCACCATCCTTTTCATCCGCCCTATCCTTCGTTTCTTCAATCGCAGCAGCTGCATCATCATCGATGACATCACCGCCCATATCAAGAAGATTATCACTTTCTCCACCACCACCACCCGCAACATCTGCCATAACATCAAGGCCATGTAAGTCGGAATCACCACCACCGACCAAGTCCGATACGCCAGCACCAAAGGCCCCCGCACCGCCTAACATGGCAGCACCACCGGTTAACATTTCAGCATTGAATAGACCACCAACAATTTGTCCAGCCACAAGATCTGTCGCAGCTGCACCAATGGAGGCAATGATACCACCAAAACGACTATTGGGTTGGTTCCCATCCTGTTCACCGGTTGATCTTTGTTGTTGTGCCCTGGCCTGGCCTTTTCCTTGCGCTGCCGCCTGATTGCCACTATCATTCCCATTATTGTTGGCACTGTCAGTCCCACCATTGTCAGGACCATTGTTATCAGTATCGACGTCTTGTTCTTCGACTTCGGCATCTTCCCACCAACCACCCTCCTCCTCTTCCTCTCCCTCTTCTCCCGCTTCAGCTTCTTCTTGTTCGCCCTCGACTTCAAAGTCATCCTCACCACCCTCAGCTTCTTCAAAGTCATAATCGACTTCATAGTCATTATCTGCCTCGAATTCCATATCTCCACCATCAAAGTTATCATACCCAGTCTCACCTAGACCATCTTCATACCCCCCACCCTCAATATCGGCAGGATTGAATCCGTCTGGATCGATAAAGTCTGCTTCAATTAATTGTGGACATTCTCCCAGGGCACGGAGATTATCTGGATCGGTCAATACCCGCATCGTTTCTGGATCACTCATAAGTTCTTCACATAATGGATTCGAATCTCGAAGGGCACGTAATTCATCATCATTTTCAATCGCCTCCTGTAAGTTATCTGGATCTTCTAATAAGGCCTGCATCCGTTCTTGGACTTCTGGATCTTCCATATGATCCGCTGCACGATTTAATGCCTCCTTCGTCGGATCCATTTGACTATCGACTTCTTCGGGTGCATCAATTTCTTCAATCGCATCCTCAAAGCAACAACCCATGACACAACCACTAATCGCAGCAAAGCCACCACCCAAAATACATGCCACCAGTTTCTTCACGAAGAGTAATAATTTTAATATTTTGAAACAGGGTGAATTGACTATCCGGACAATCCATGATGGTTTTTTTTCTTCATCTTCCGGGAGGACTCCACCGGCATCACGGTAGACTTGTTCAAAATTAATCCGTACCAATTTCGGATCCTCAAAGATGGGACGTAAATCAGGATATTGATCTAATAGATGTTGTAATCGTGGACAATTCGCATAGATATTCTTTGCAAATTCAGGATCATCACGAATCTTCATGACGACCTCTCTCATAAGTTCTAGATTATCCTTCATCACCTCTTGGGCCTTTTCCTGTACCTCCAAATCGACATCCGTAAGTCCCTGTCGTTCTTCTGCATTATTAGATGTACCCACCACCACATCGGATGATGATGCCGATCCCTTGCCCGCCCTTCGTCGAAAGACGCCCATCTTGTTGTGGTTGTATCAATGGGGGGACGATTGTCTGTCATTTGTTTGTTGAGGTTGCTCTTCGTTTGGTACAGTTCGTTGCGGGCATGTGGTTCCGTCCCTTCAAAAACGGTCTTGGTGTACCATACTCTCTCTCTCTAGAGGAATCGAACCGCGTTCCTGCCGATGACAGGGGAATGCATGCCATAATCCAAGAGAAGAGAACCCTCTTCCCTGGATGTTTCATTTATAGGAGGAGGAGTTCGGTTGGCCAGAACTCGAGTGTTCGCCTTCTCTTGTCTACTGCCCTATAATGACCTTTCAGATATAATCAAACGGTCCACGATTACCAAGGAACTCTCTTTTGCAAAAATGACGATACAAACAGGCCGTAGTATGGTACGCATCTCGTACCGTATTTTTACACTTATGGCCCCCACCTCATCTCGTATATATGTATGTAACATACCTATATATCGGACCTCCCACCGCGATTCTCGGATGAAGTCGAATTTCCCGCCGAAAAGATATTGGCCACAATGACCGAAGCCACACTCGGAAGAAAAGCGGGAGGTAATTAAATCCACCACCAGTTGCAGTAACTTAGTAGTAACCTCGTAGTGACGAGGATAATGAAGATGAAGATAATGATGGCTATCCAAGTATGAGCGGTTGTCCTTCCTATTGTTGTAGGATGTTTCGACGAGGAGGATCGATCGAAAGACGTATCTTGATGTGGATGATCCTCTTAGTGAGTGTATCCAATCTACTCATGACGAAGATCGATCTCAAAGAAGTGAGGACAACAACAACAACAACAGCAACGCCTTCTTCTTCTTCTTCTTCTTCAAGGGTAGAAGATATACGAAACCGTCTCCAGAATCATTACAAGGAAGTATCTCCTCCATTTTTCCACCACTCATCGTCGTCGTCCAACCAATTCACAATAACAAAGAATAATATTTTCTCTACTCCAAGAACGTATTCCAGTGATATCCTACGACTACACCAACAACAGATGGACCAACAACAACATCATCATCCTGTTGAAGACGAGAAGACCAAGAAGAAAGATAACGATGATTCGTTCATTATTGATCCAGATGATCCGATATTAATTCCGTACAGTAGTTGGGATAATTCTCCGATTGTCATTGAGGAATACAAGTTGTTATTCTTTACGACACCGAAAATTGGTTCTACGGTATTTAAACAATTATTTCGTCGGATGATGAAATTAGAAGATTGGGATATCAATGATGGATTACAAATACCTCATTCACCAAAGGTAAATGGATTACAATATTTATTCCAATATGACATGGAAACAATTCGTACCATATTGACAGATCCAACATGGACACGTGCTATCTTTACAAGAGATCCTATGGAACGTGTATTAAGTGCCTATTTGGATAAGGGAAGACAGGATTATGGATTTTATATCAAACGACATTGTTGTGGAATCCGACAGAAACATAAAAAGGAAATTCATATTTCGAAAGGAAATGGTACAGAGATCGAAATTCAAACAACCTGGATGTCATCCAACAAACAACAACCACCAAGAATACAACAACAACAAGAACAGAATCATCGTCGACTAGAAATGATGGTGACTACTGGGGAGAAGAGACGACAGTATGATCATTATCGTCAACATCAGGGTGGTTCTATTTGTGGTCGATTAGATGATATGATGACACCGATATCATGGGAGACCTTTGTATTGGATATCTTACCGATTTGTCCAGATGATGAACATTGGAAGACACAGGTATCGAAACATTTACGACAAATCAATTTTGTGGGACGATTTCATTCCTTACCTACCGATACACGAAGATTATTACAACATCTTGGTGCATGGGAAGAATATGGAGCAACCGGTTGGCCTAGTACGACTACAAATGGTAGTGGTACTGGTGCCATCTTTGAAACGAATACCATCCGACACAAGACATCCTCACAAGATTACATGGCGATGTATTACAAAAACTCAACCATCCGTGATGCAGTCCAACAATTGTATCACGAAGACTACGTACACCCAGTCCTTAATCACACGATACCAAAATTTCTGCAATGAAAGATTTCAGCCTAATTGCTTTTGCTATGAAATTTAATCCTAAATTAGCTCTTTCTCATCGGATTACGTTCCCTTACGGAAATACACGCATCATCGATTCAGATTCTTTTCTTTTTCCTTCGACGAACCTTCTTTCGACAACGTGAAACGAGGCTTAAACGTCATATTTCGGTGGCATCGTCACACCTGCCATTTCATCGGTTTCTACCTGTACTAACTTCATCACATCCTTCGGCTTGGATTCCATAGCATCGGCCATGTTTTCTACAAACTCCATACATTTATCCTTCCGTTTCTTCCATTGCAGTCGCATCTCGTTGATCTTTTGTTTCATCCTCTTAGTGGAAATGGGTTTCTTACCAGAGCCACCACCACCTCCTGGAAGACGACGAGTATTCGCTCCTACAAGTTGCCTACCTGGGGGTTTTTGCTGTGCCGCCAAATGCGATCCTCGAATTCTTTCTCGCATCTCCTTCAATCGTTGTTCCAATTCCTGGACTTGTCGTTCAATCTCCTGGACCTGAGCATTCAATTCTTCGTTGGAAGGTTCTTTCGTCATCATCGCTAACTCGCGGGAAACTTGACTGTTTTGTTGCTGAAGTTGTTGAAGTTCCTCCCTAGCT
>Ga0194115_10002285_pt1 | contig 22957 bp, 29 predicted proteins | sample TA2MahsurfametaG_3_FD_148656 | JGI IMG/M metagenome (GOLD analysis project Ga0194115, IMG submission 148656) | Freshwater microbial communities from Lake Tanganyika, Tanzania - TA2015002 Mahale S4 surface | ecosystem: Environmental > Aquatic > Freshwater > Lake | place: Tanzania: Lake... | reverse complement strand
GCTCTAATGGTAATACTCATTCTCTCATAATGTTTTTTGGTATTACCAATGGGCGATGACGGATTCGAACCGCCGACCAATTGCGTGTAAAGCAACTGCGCTACCGCTGCGCTAATCGCCCGAAATGGTAATAATCAAGACTACCCCATACTAATTTGTCATCTACAAATCCAGCATCACGAGTTAAAAATTGACCTGGTTGTAATTGGAACTCAGAACGGAGTGTGGCACCATTAATGATACACCCCGTTCCAAGATTATTTCCAATCCACACTCCATCAGAATTTGTAATGACCATATCACACAAGGCATTCCGAGTACCATCAATATCCCAAGTTTGTGCTAAAATCCCAGATTCTATTTCAATAAAAGTTTTAATCTTTTCTCGGTAGGGTTTATCTTCTCCCATGTAGTGATACCACTGCTTTGAAAGAATTTTCCCTTCACCGACATCATTCCAAGAACTAAGAATCCAGGAGTAGCGTGTTGGGTTGCTGAATGCTTGATCTTTGTTTGACCATCGACCAAGCAGGCAACTCAGGAACTCTGTTATCATAACACGAGAAGAGTGGGTTGTCAAATGTCGTACTTTTTGCATTCTACTGCATCTGGATGACCATCACAGAATAACTCTAGTGAAGTGGGATCATGGTCATCATTGGGATGATGCTGTTTATATGTTTCTAGAGCAGCAAGTTCTTCCTCTGTGTGCCTACGAGCTTGTGGAGACGTTTGAGGGTCATCTAGAATTTTTCTATCATGCTCTATATGTTGATCAATATTTTCCATTGAACGTATCTTAATGAACGTTATGAGTATTTATCATGCTGGTGTATTAACACCTAGAGAATCCTTAACTACGGTTATTTCAGTACTTAGTGTATTTCCCCCAGCAAACTTATGTCTGACTCCAGCAATGACGTATTTACCACTGTATATCCTGTCCAGTTCTATATTTGTTGATGATGAATTTTGGTTTATCATCTTTGGTATTTCAATCTCAACACCTTTCCCTGGAGTTAATTTGATATTACCAGGAACTTTCATATCTAATTTGATATGTGAAAAATTATTTTTTCTGCAATAATTATAAATTGCAGTTTCCTCCCAACGCACAGGAACTTCTCCAGTATTAGGATTTGCTGTTCCTGCAGTAGTTCCAGTATTCTTATCCCATAAATGCAACTGATTTGTACGATAACGATTTCTTCTTACGGAATTTAATAATGTATCGTATGCTGCCCCATCGCCCGTTTGAGTATATGGATTTTGGTTTCCAAGGTGTTCCATTCGATTATAAATTTCTGTCAATTTAAATACTACACCTGAATAAGGAATCTGTTTATTTCCTGTTGGAGTAGGAACTTTTGATAACGGTAGATAGTCTAATGAAATACCAGTAAATATTCCTGCCCAGGTTCCATTTCTCAAATTACCTAAAGCATCAAAAAGAGATGGATATGCAATTGACTCTATAGTATACAGATCTTGCCCATCAGCATTAGGTTGAGTATTTTTCATTGCATATCGATATCTGGGAAGTTGACTCGCAGATTTAATATCTGCAATGATTTTATCAAAAGAAGTATAATTATACCCAAATTGATTTTCAAAAAAGATAAATCCACCTTGTTTATTGTTTGCTGATCTTACTGCCTTTCCACCTAACCAGTTAATAACTTCAAAAGGTCTCCAATTTGGTATGACACATTGAACCTTATCTGCAGTAGATTCTATTTTTGTTCTACTACTAGATATGCTTAAATTTGTTTCTAGAAGCTCTTTAACTATTTCATGAGATTTTTTATTCTTATATGATTTAAATATAGATGTAATTTCATTCATCATAAATTCTGGGGACACACATTCTATTGTATATGCTTCCTTTTTCTCCATTCTAATCCTATTTGTCAATCGATATGCACGTACTTCATAGGTGTAAGTTTGATCGTCTGTAGTCTTGGGTTTTATCCTTATACGAATCAATTCATTACCACGCAATCGATCTATGAAATTTACAGAATCATTCACAGCAATAGATATTCTCCTGCATGGGAAATCTAAGGACTCAATAATGTTGAATTCAGTGACAAGTGGCATGATATCAAAATTACCATTGGCGGTGTTTCCAACAACTGTAATTTCTTCTACTTTTACTTCAGCTGACATATTTTAATCTCCCTTATCTCTGCATTAAATTATATTGGAACATTGATGCTGATGGATTGTATGCTTCTATGGCAAGATTTCTATCTCGCCCAGGCAGGATAATTGGTGGTTGTTGCGTAGCTACTGGTTTTCCAGATCCAGGTGGAACTGCTTTACTAGAACCAAAAGCTGCTGTAGCTGCACTAGTTATTTTCGTTTGTTGTGCCTTATCTGCTAATACTTTATTTGCCTTCACACTTGCAGTTGCAGCAGTTAAAGCTTGACCCGTACCACTACTTGCGGGAGCAAAGGCTTTGGCAGTTATGCCTTTAGTATCCATCTTGTTTAGATTTTTTCCTGCAGCATCACCTGCTGCAGCAACCTCTGCTGGAGTTCCTGGAGTAGCACCAGCAGCACCATCAGATGGTGTATTTAGTTTTACAATATCATCAGCAAGTTTCCCAAGAAGATCACTAAGTTGTTCTTCTTTTGTCTTTTCTGGTGCAGCAGCATCATCTGATCCTTCTTTTGTTTCATCTGGGGTATCACCACCCCCAGTTCCTGGGGCATCAGGAGCTTTTCCTGATTTAAATGCTGCCGCCAGGGCGTCAGTATATTTAGTTCCTTTAGTACCAAATCCATCTTTGCCTACAACACCAGTTTTCATCCACTTTTCTGCACCACCCATTCCTTGGTTATGTGCATAACCTAAGATTTGCATTTTTTGATGTAAAGATTTCTTTTTATAGTCCGCATTGCCCAACAAATAACGATGATTTGCAGCAGTATAACCAGCAAATAATGTTTCTTGTAAATCTGGATCCTTTCTAAATGCCTCTCTTGCAGCTGCCCCATGCCCAGGATCTTTCACTCCTGCCTGTCTAGATCCATCTTTCTTTGCAGCTGCACCTAATTGATATCTGCCATCATAATGTCCACCAGAACCTCCTTTAATATTATATTTACCACCAGACTCAATACTTGCAATCGTATCTCTAAAGATATCCCAACTTTTATTATCTGCACCTAATTTAGATGAAGCTAAATCATAGCGAACTTTTCCTCCTGCTGCTTTTTTACTATAAATGGATTTTATGGGTTTTGATGCTTTTGTAATTCCGCCGAAATTAAAGGTTGGAAGTTGATATCCACCAGCCTTTGCTTCCGTCATCCTTCTATTAGTTAGATTTGGACTTCCTTTGGTAGCAGGTGTATTGAAAGGAACTACAAATGCTCCGCCAGATGCTTTTTTAAATCCAACCCATTCTTTACCATGACCTTCAAAAGCAATAGATCTGCCACCATCTAATGAAACTGGATAACCACTCATGGGACCATTAATCCATCCCCCACCTGCTTTTTCATTCAATACATTTAATGGTCCGCCACCAGAAAACTTAGGAACAAATCCACCACTCATTTTTTTAGGTGGTAGGGGTTTCTTGCCACCTTCAGACTTAGCCCAATCAGTGATGAGGAAAGTATTTTTCCCATCTGTGGTATCTACTGCAGCTTTGTTTTCACCCTTTTCTTTATCAGTTTGCCCGAGGACGTTAGCAACTATTGCACCTAGATTATCAGCTGCTCCAGCAACACCTGTCCTGAAAAATTTAAAACCTTCTTTAGTTTTATGAGCAATATATTCATTGCCATCACTAGCCTTGAATTTTCGTTCATCACCGACCTTCATTCCATAATTTTTGTCAATCGATTGATCTACTGACGTAGTAGCATCCTTCACTTCAGTATCAAACTTTGCTTTTAGTGTTGTGTAATCTTTTGGATGTATTTTATCAGACCCTGCTTCATATCCACCTAACCATGTAGCACCATATTGCTTTGCTAAAGCTTTTAATTTCTCATTTAATGGTGCATACGTTGGATTATTAGTTGGAACACCCACCAACTGAACTTTTGCCCCAGCTTCTTTAAGAAACTTGAGTTGTTCTTCAACACTCTTTAAATCCTTAGGAGAGTTTAATATACCAGAAGATAGTCTAAGTGTTTTATCTTTATAAGCTTCTTTACCTTGGGATTTAAGATAATCTAAAACTCCTTTAGAAGATCTACCTACCTTTGTTGCATCTGCATCAGTTCCTTCGCCCTGACCACCTGAAAGACCTCTGGCAACACTATCACCAACGTGCATATCATTTTCCACCTTGCCGCCACCAGTTCCATCTTTTTTAGTTGGTCCTGGTCCACTACTAGTTCCACTACCTTCTTTTTTACCTCCAATTTTATTAGCAATAACAAGGGCAGCACCAAGCATATCAGATAGTAATCCTAAAACCGTTGTTTGACCTTTTTTAGCATAATTCTTTTGATCTTTACTTACATTTGGAGTTGTTCCTTTACCAAATAATCCTGGAAGGATTGACTTCTTCTTCTTATCTGGTTTAGTTGCATCAGATTTAGATGCCCCTTTGCCAGCAGCAGATTTAACAATTGTTGGAGGAACACCAAATGCATTAGCAATTGGTGTAATTAATCCACCAAGCATAGGTGTAATTGTCGCTCCTGCTGCACCAGATACTTGTCCAACTGTTTCCGTTATATTTGAAATAATACCAGTACCAATACCCTTAAATGGTGCTAGGAATAATTTTGAAAGACTATCTGCTTTTTTAGAATCAAATCCAGATCCAGGTCCCATTCCACCAAGAGATGATAATGGTTGAATACCTGCTCTTGATCTTCTTTGATTATTATCTGCAGGAATTGCGGGGCGGGGACCAAGAGGGACTCGCATTTCTGGTCCTCTTTCTCCAACAACAGAAGCAGTTGGTTTTGTAAAGACACCACCTTCTAGAGAAAAAGGAATATCCATTCCTGCTGCTGATGGTTCTTGTGCTTCCATCCCACCTGATGCTGGTTTCAGAGAACCACTTTGTTGAGGTTGAGCTGGTGGTTTATCTTTATTTTTATCACCACCTCCCATCATAGCACCAAGACCAAATGCGGTTCCTGCTAATGCCAGTCCGCCCAAGAGTAATTTTGCCTTACCTCCTGGTCCTTTGACTTTTGGTGCATCGGGTGGTTTAGGACCCCTTTGATTCATGTCGGCAGACCAAGAACCAAATCCACCTTTAGCTGCGTTTGCACCTGCTTTATCTAATGCTGCGGATTGTTTAGCAATGTTCTGTTTGGACTTTGTTAAACTACCAAATAATTTTTCTAGAACAAATTTAAATGCTTTGAGAACGCCAACTGGATTTCTTAGAAAAGCAAATCCAAGAAGTAAGGCACCAAATCCAGTTATAAAACTACCAAATCCTTTTAGTCTATCCCAAAAACCTAGATTACTATCAAACATGTCAACAAGACCTTCGATAGTTTTCGCCAGATTTTCAGTGATGAATTTAAACAACCACGTAAATACCTTAATTAATCCACCAACTATTTTTGCTAATTTTTCTCCATTTTTAGGATCTGCTATCCATCGCAAAATAGCTTGACCTAGAAATGCCCTAAGAAAAAACTGTCCTAGTTGAGCAAGACCCTCAAAAAAATCACTAACTCCTGCAACTGCTGCTCCCGCAAACTTTTCTGCCCAATTGATTTTACCATCGCCCACTGAGCTCATCTTATTCTTATTTGCCTTTTCACTTTCAAATTTCTTTCTTTCGTTCTCTAACTCTGAATTCTTTAATTTAAGTCCTTCCTGTAAAGATTTAAGGATTTGTAAATTAATTATGATCATACTATTAACAGTAGCACCAAGTTTGTTGATGCCAGTTAAAAATGCAGAATATGAAGAAACAGCAGTAGAATCTGAAGACGTTTTTTTAGTACCTGTTCCCATCTTGGCAGATGGAATACTTACCATTTTATAAAGCGCGGGTTTTGGTGGTGATTTTGTTGCTGCTGCTGCCATTTATCAAAAACCGTAAGTGATTGGTATTCTTGCCCTAACTACTTGGGGTGGAGCTGTTCGAATTTGAGATTGTCCTCCTCTATTTATTGGAACTGGTATAGGGACCGTAGATCCTTTTGTTGTTTCTGCTTCTTCTGCAGCAGCATTATTTGCAGATGCTGTACTAAGTGATGCTCCAGATGATGAAGCAGCAGGTGCTGGTTGAGCAGGTGAAAGTTTACTAGCATGTTGCTGAGGAATGCCCATAACTGCATTAGCAACATATACATCATAGGCTTTTCCAGTCAATCCAGCAGCTTTTGCTTCCGATCTTGCTTTTTGTGCTACTGCAAACTGCTCTCTAGTTAATGACTTATCTGGTCTTTGTCCTGGTACTAGTGCTCCTGGTGGGTTTCCTGTTGGAGGTGCTGGTGTGCTGCCAGCTGGCGGGGCAGGTTTGCCAGATCCTGGGGCAGGTTTTGCTGGAGTTCCCGTTGTTTCAGCAGCAGGTGCTGCATCTGGTTTTTCGCCAGTATTTAGTTGAACGATATCTGAAGCCAACTTGTCGAACAAGTCCTTGAGTTGCTCTTCTTTTGACTTTTCTGGTGCTTCAGCATCACCATCACTTTTTGGTGTTGCAGACCCATCTGGTCCACCAGAAGCATCAGCAGGATCAAAATTATCACCATCTTTTGATCCCATTAAAGATTTTCTACTGATCTCTTGTCCGTTAACACCAGCGCCATATTCTCTCTTCATTGCAGAAAAATGCATAGCATCATCAAATGCATTACCCCAACCCAATCCATGTTTTTTTGCAATTTCTTTTATGTTAGATGGAAAATCGTTAGGTGCTTTTTTGAATGCGGGATTCCTATTCCAGTTAATATCAATTGCAGCACCATAGGGGTGAGAGTACTGTGGACCTTTTCCATCTACATTACCATATGGAGGTCCATCTTTTCTAAATCCACCAAGTTGATCAATCTTATAACCAGTTCCTTTTAAATCATTTAGAAATCCTTGAAATCTTTTAGCTAAAGGTACAGCAACTTCAGCTGAATGACCATTAGCTCTTACATACGTTAGTGGGATTCCTGCTGACCAAGATGACTCAGGAGTATTTGGAATAACTCTATGACTTCCACCAGCGGCAAACTTTTTCTTATTTTTTGTTTTTTTTGCGTCAGTTAATCCTGATTCAACTGCACGAGGTGTTTCTCTGCTTCGGTATGCAGCAGATGGTAATTTGGGACCGCCCATGGCAAACTTCAGAAGTCCACCAAGCATTTTACCTGGTTCTGCTGCTGGTGCTGGTGCTGGTGCTGGTGCTGCTGCTGGTGCCTCTGGTGCTGCTGCTGGTGTATTTAATTGAGTAATTGCTCCAGCAATCTGATTCATAAAATCAGATATTTGCTCTTCTTTTGACTTTTCTGGTGCTTCTTGTGAATCTTCATCAGTTTTATCACCACCCTTACCATCTCCACCTGTCCCAGTATTATCAGTAGGAGTTCCACCATCTATAGAACCTTTTCCAGAAACATTCTCCCAGTGCCATGCTTCATGTCCATCTGGATTATTGGTTCTAAAATGTGGTATTTGGTCAAATCCAAATTTTGGTCCATTTTTCTTTAACCACTTAAACGCTCCATTAGTAAACCACAAGTCAACCGCAAGTCCAAAACCATGATTTGAAGTTCCTGCTCTTGCCGCAGTTCCAGGACCCAACTCTTTATATAATTGAGCTTGTCTTTCATATGATCGATAAGATGAATTAATTCTAAATCCAGATCCTAAAGCATGACCATCACCTTTAGCAGCCTCCATCATTGCTCTAAACTGTTTAGCAACACTTTTGTGCAACTTATGACCATTACCAATACTTTCTAATTCACTGTCTGGCAACTTACCGTTTTTGAACTTACCTCCTGCGGCAAACTTTTTCCATCCTCCCTCTGGGGGATCCTTTGCTTCAATGATATCAAATGATTCACCAGGAGGCGCGTTTTTTCTATTCCATGCCATGACTGAACCGCCGCCAGCCATCTTTGCTAATACTGCGTTTGAATCTGCTGCTCTCTCTCTTTGTTCTTCTGGACCCTGATCGGCTGGTTTTTCATAGTTTTTAAGAACCCAGTTTGATGCTGCTGCAGCATTTTTTGTATTATCAAACACATGAGACTGATAAGTTTTGAATTCCTCTACTAAGAATCCAAATGCCATTTGGTGCGTAGCATTTTTTGTTTTCCAATCAAACCCCTTCTTCTCCATATACTTGGCAAAATTTTTCTGCCTGCTTGGCTCTGTCCACTGTGGGTAAGAATATCCAGTTTTTCCATCAAGTTTTAGAGTGCCACCCTTTGATGGTGGATGATTTTGTACTCTATCTGGTACAAGAGCACTTTCTTGTATCAGGTTGCCAACAATACCAGCAGCTTGATAGTCTTTGATGCCTAACTTCGACATCAGTTGCTTTGCAAATTGAGCACCCTTAGAGTGCATGGGTCCAGGTTTAATCACTGGCAGATCACTCATATCTGTATCATCATTCTCGCCACCACTATTATTACTACCACTGCTACCAGAAGATCCCTTATTGCCACCTCCTCCTTTTACCTTTTTATTAGCAGCATCTGATAGTGCAACAACAATATTTGCTAATGCAGCTCTCATGTTATCCATTCTGGCAGTGCCAGTTGTATTAGGCTTATCAGTACCAATTAATTGTGCTACTACTGCATCAACATCATTATCAGATTTTTTATCTTTAACTTTGACAACACTTTTACCTAATGTCTCTCCTGGTGTTGCAGCACTGACTGACTTAATATTAAAAGCCGTTTTAACGTTTTGGAGATCACCAGACAATACTTGTCTAGCAAGTTCTCCTGAAGCGCCCATTGATCTTAACGAACCTTCAATAGCAGATACTAAAGTCTGAGCAATACCATCAGCAGAATTGTTTACTTGCTGAAGAGGAATAAGTGCTTCTGGTTGTCTCTCACCCAACACTGCAATAGTGGGTTTTGTGATTATACCACCATCATTAAGAAAAGGAACCTTTGGCAGTGAATCCTGGATAGACTTGAGTGGAGACATGACTCCACCAATAATCTTGTCAAGAAATTCGTTTTCTTTCTTAACTACATCTGGGAAGAAGTCTCTACCAAATAGATATGCATCCAATCCCAGAGAGATCATTGGACCAGGAGCAAATCCAAATAGTCCAGATAGATCTAGAATAGCAGATAACGCTTCGAGAGCAGCACCAGACTTATCGCCATTCCTTAATCTATCATAAGCAAAATAAAGGTTTACTAGTCCACCGATAATTGGAATTGCTTTTCCACCAATCTTACCAAGCATTTTCTCGCCACCTTCTTGGGCGACTTTTTTCATTACTTTATCATAACCAGGTATTTTTGTAATAGCATTTTTAGCTTTTTGACCTACCTTTTTTGCAGTAGATATTATTCCCTTCTTCTCAAGAAGATCATACGCACTCTTAGCAATCTTTGATAATTTTTCGCTGACTCCTTTTTCAAACCATTTTTTGGATGCTGCCAGTTTCTGTCTAATGCCTTTGGTAAGACTACCGCCGAGCATCTTGACATTATCCCATCCCTTCATGACACCAGACTTCAGGTTATCCAGTCCACCTGCCGCTTTCTTCTTCCAAGTCTCCATTAAATCACCAAATTGACCAAGAGGACCCTTTGGTTTTACTGGAAGTTTTTTAAACCTACTCCTTACAGCAGTAAGTGCTTGTACTGGATTTTTTCCTCGTGAAATTAAATCATCATAATACTTTGCAGCATCATCACCATATTCAGCTGCAATTTTTTGTACTGCTGCCCTTGGTTTAGCAGCTGGAGTTGGTGCTCCGCCTGGACCTGGAGTTGGTGGTGCACCTGGAGTTGCTGCTGGAGGTTTCTTATTGAATAAATTACCAACAAGTCCAAGAACATCACCAACCAAAGCAAATGGATTCAACAGGTACATTGCTGCTTTTAATCCAGCGATACCTAAAATTATTTGACCTAATCCACCCAATACTTCAGCAAATCTAGCTAATCCTGTCTTAGATCCATCTCCAAATACACTAGAAACTCCAGTCAGAAATTGATCTACAGACCACTGAACAACACCAAATACAAATCCAAAATACTTGGTGAGACCATCAACAATTTTTCCTAACCTCTCTCCATTTTTAGGATCTGCTATCCATCGTAAAAGAGCTTGAGATATAAATGCACGTAAAGCAAATTCTATGATACCTTTAAATGGTTCAAATAATTTTTCTAACCAACTAAGTTCTTTTTTGCCCTTTTCTTTTACTTCCTCTTCTTCAACAATCTTTGGTTGTTGACTCTCAGTTGCTTTTTCTGATGCTTGATCTCTTAAATATTGCTCTTTTCTTTTAAAAAATTTCTTTTTAGATTCTCCAATAGCAAACTCAGATACTATTGTATCTCGTATCTGCTGTTGAACAAGACCAAGAGAATAGATAGATCCACCTAATCTATTCAATCCTAGTAATGATCTTTTAGCAACGACGACCGTTGTCTGAGAGGGAGGAGGAGAAGAAACATCCGTTTTATTATCTTTTCCTACAGATTTTTTAATAGCAGTCGCCATTGCAAATCTTGGTGTCTTAATCAACCCAGGATTTACGAAACTAAATGGTTTGACTTTGCTGCTATATGTTGCCATTAGAGACTACTTCTACCTTGTGCTTGATTCTGCTGTTGCTTATATCTTTGCTCTTCCTTCTTCAAATGACCAATCAACATATCAACATATACATCTTTTTCCCACGGAACAAGATTTTCTAAATCAGATAACGACCATTTGTGGTGATGCATCAAGGCAAAATTAGTCTCTAGATGATTCCCTAGAGTTGTATGAAGAAGGGCTACTCGAAAAAAGCTCCGAGACCTTCTAACTTAACTGTACTCTTAACTCCAGTATTGGGGTTTTCAACTTCAATGTCATATTCTAGTTTTGGCATATTAGAGAAGAAGTCTTGAATTTTCAAGAACTGATCACTTTTCATACTCTCTAGAAAGTCAGATAGTTCTTTTTTAGTATAATTTTTTGCTTCATACACATCTTCACCTTCATAAATTTGATTAATACAAGTTGTGGCAAGTTCAAAGACATTATCAACAGTAATATTATTGCCAGTAAAGTTTAATTTTACAAATGTATCAATAGTTGGATATTTCATAACAACACCAACGCTATCAGACAAATCGATTTTAGTTGATGTATTCTCTGGCCAAATGATTTCAACTTCTTCTAGAGGAATTTCAACTGGAACTTGTGTTTCTCCATCATCAGGACATGTAATAAGAACTTTTGACACTTCTCCAACAGATTTTGCGCGAATCTTCAGGAATAGATATTCAATATCAAATGTAGATAGATCGTCAATTCTTCCTTTAATATTAGTACAATTTTTGATAATTGTTTTCACAGTACTAATCATCTCTTTCTCTCCACCCATTTCCATGGCAACGAGAAGAAGTTTTTCTTCTTTGACCAAAAATGGTCTATATTTTACAGTTTCTTTTGTTGAAGGCAATTCCAGTTCATATTCAGGAACCACTAATTTAGGTAAAGGCATAATATCTCCAATAATGAAGTTCAGTTAGAATTATTTAGCAAGGTATTAGATGAATCCGACGGAACCACCTGAGGCAAGAACGGTTGGAGTTGAACCACCTACTCCAACTCCTGCTGCAGTTGCAGCTGCAATTCCCGAAGCAGCAGAACTAGACGCTGCACCACCAGCAGTAACAGGAATGTTTATATCGCCTGATGTTGGGTTTGGCGGAGTATAGAATCTATATCGTTCATAGTAAAAAGATACTTCCATTTGTAATAATGCTCTTGGACCAGCATTTAAGTTAATACTACTAATATTGAATGGGAACACATTTTTTAGACACCAAACTCCAGAGCATCTGTTAAATTTAACAGCTGTCGAACTATATTGATTTGCACCTGCTGCTTTAACAGTTGGAGATAATACAGAAGAAAATGATGTCCAATCAGTTGGCACTGGTGTCATTCCTCCTCTTTCATACTTAAATATATCTAAGTGTGAACAGATATAATTATCATAATACTGAACTATTTGTGTAGAGTCATTTGATGTATAATTCATCCATCTTTCAAAAAACATCCTGGTGAACATAGTTCTAGGTACAATGAAAGAAATACTAATTTCACTAAATGTTGTTCCTGTGGCATATCTATACATGGCACCGACTGTTTTTGCATCACCTGTTGTTAATTGTCTACTAGGAACAGTAACATCTGTAGCATAATAAGTTAATAGTCTAGCATTATCTACTCCAGGACCAGTAGTAATACCATTATTGAATGCATCAACGCCGTCTGGATATACACCAGCAAAAATTGCTGGAGGTGTTCGAAATCGAACCCAATAAAGGTTTGATGCTGCTGGCTCTGCGCGAGATAGCAAAGACAACATTCCTTGATAACTATTAGGACCCGATAAAGGAGTAAAGGCTAATGGCATTACTATAAATATTAGTGGGTTGGTAATCTAAATATATTTATGAACTATAGAGGACGATTTAATCCGAAAAAATCTCAAAAATACAAAGGAGATCCAAAAAATATTATATATCGTTCTTCTTGGGAATTAAAATTCATGATATACTGTGATAATAATGATAGTATTTTAGAATGGGGAAGCGAAGAAATTTTTATACCATACATATCTCCTGTTGATGGCAAAAAACACAGATACTTTCCAGATTTTTACATCAAAGTAAAAAATAAAACTGGAGAAACAAAAAAATACTTGGTAGAGGTTAAACCACAATATCAAGTTAATGGTCCAAAAGTTCAATCTAGAAAAACCAAAAAATATATTAATGAAGTAGTGACATATGCTGTAAATCAGGCAAAATGGAAGGCAGCACAAGAATTTTGTAATGATCATCTATGGGAATTTATTATACTTACAGAAAACGAACTAAAGGTTTAAACATACATGCCAGCGACCACTACACTTGTATATCCAAAAGTTGCCCCTAACCCTACTAGTAAAGCAGATGGGTTAGGTGGTGGATTAATGTCGGAAGGTGGTGAATTCCCAACAGGAAGTATGGATTATATAAAATTTCAAGAATTTAGCGTTGATTACAAGGGAGGCGGAGGCATCTCTTCCACAGGAGCAAAAACATCTACAACTAATTTAAATGAATGCTATCTTTACGTACCACCAAGTGTAAGTGCTGCTTACGGGGCAAATTATAATCCAGTTGCATTTGGGGCACTCGGCATCGAAGCAGTAAAAAATTTACAATCGACGAGTAAAGAAGAGATAGTCAAAAGTTTACAAGATGCTGCTAATGCGGCAACACCAGAAGCACTATTTGGAACAATTGCAAGTGGTATATCAGGTGTTAATAATTTACTAGGTATTGGTGGAAGCGTCAGTGCAGGTGCTGCAAGTGCTGTTGGAACTGGTTTAGTATTCAATCCATATACTGAACAGGTTTTTGAGGGAGTAAGTTTCAGAGAACATAACTTCTCATTTAAATTAGTAGCAAGAAATGCAACAGAAGCATTGGAAATTAAAAATATAATCAAATTCTTCAAGAAAGGTATGTTGCCATCTTTTGATGGGGGACCTGCAACAGGTGCTGCTGCCCTGCCAGCTCCATCTGGAGGTGCAGGATCAACTACAGGAGCACGTTATTTAAAAGTTCCAAATCGTTTTAATTTATCGTTCGTCAGAACAAATTCAGTTGGATTGCCAACTGGTGTTAGTGTATCATCAAAATCTCTTGGAGATATACCAGGACTTTACAGGTTTAAACCTTGCGTTTTAACAAACGTTGGAGTTGGTTATACTCCAGATGGTCAATACGTATCTACCCCAGATGGAATGATTCCTGCAATAACCTTAGACTTACGTTTTGCCGAAACCGCAATGGTGACCAAAGAAGATATCGATTCAGATTTCTAGGATTCTAAAATGTCAAAATACTTTTCCCATCTCCCAAACATCATGGTTGGTGATTCATCTGATGACTCAACCGTGTCTAACTTTGTCAAAACAAAAAATCTTTTCAGAAGATCAAGAGTACTGCCTGATGCTCTGAAAAATTTCACATTTTTCCAGAGATATACTATTCCTGGTAATTTTAAACCATATCAAGTTTCACATGCAGTATATGGAACTCCTAATTATGAATGGGTTATTTTAATTACTAATGATATTACAAATATATACACCCAATGGCCACTATCAAGCGAAGAATTTGATAAAAAAATAAGAACTGTCTATGGAGTTGGAGATAAAACATTAGATACAAAATGCTGGAGGACAAAGGAGTTTAAAACGCCTGAGGGAGTAATACTCGTTCCTGGAGGTTTGATTGTTCCTGAGTCATATACGTATAGACTTCCAAATGGTGAATTCATTCCAAAAAACAGATTAATAGAAAGAGTGACCTTTTACGAATATGAAGTAGAGTTAAATGAATCAAAGAGAAATATACAACTAGTGTTTCCAAGTGTTATAGAGAGATTTATTACCGAATATGATCAAGCGTTGCAATATCCAAATCATTCCGATTTGATCCAGGGAGAGGAAAACACCAAAAATCCAGGAAATGAGTCGTTTAATAGATTAACATAATTTCTTTAACATTTCTTAACATTTCCTTTTTGGAAAAAATATGGGGCGCTTTTGAAGTGCCCCTTTTGTTTTCAATAGGTGATTTTGGTTTTAGTCCCTTTTGCTTAACATTTCTTAACATTTCTTTTTTCATAAAAAAATGGGGCGGTTTTGAAACGCCCCAATGGTTTTTAACATGCGATTTTGGTTTCAGTCCTCTTCAGCGAGACGAGCAAAATAACTCAGGTCATCATCCTCTTCCTCACTATTGAAAGTTGGAAGAGAAGGAGCAGCTGCACTTACGTTAGAACGAAAGGTGCTAACCTCTTCACTCCAACTAGAGGGAGAAGAAGGACGTGCAAACATCTCATCCTCTTCAGTCTCTTGATCAACCCGACGAGCAGGAGCTTTAGAGTTGAGCACTGCATTAAGACGCACTTCAAGTTCCTCAAAAGTCTTGAAGTTAGATGGAGAGGTGAACTCAACCAGGGGATATTGCTGTTTCCAAACTGCCTCTAGTTCGTCATCAGTCATACGACCAAGAGTACCAGGACGAGAAAACTCAGACTTGTCATAGTTCCAGTATCCATCCACCTTGCGGATCTTCACTTTGAAGTCTGCTCCTTTCCAGAAGTCGAAGGGGTTGATGGGGGTTTCATCTTTGAATTCTGGTGACATTGCTGCCATGATTTTATCAAAGATTTTCTTGCCAAACTTATAGAGGAAGACTCGTCCTTCATTCTCTGGATGTGCAGGATCTTCCACAACATAGATGTTAGCATAATAACTTAGCTTCCGTTTTTGCCTACGTGCGATCTCCTTATCTAAGTCGCTACCACTGTTCCAGAGTTGACGATTCATTTCGCCAACAGGATCACTTTTGCCGAGGGTAGTGAGACTGTTCTCAATGTACCAACCACCAGGACCTTGGAACGCATGACTCCACACCTTTGCCCAGGGAATGTCTTCTCCATCAGGGGCAGGCAGGAATCGAATAACTGCATAACCATTACCTGACTTATCCATTTCTGGTTTCCAGATGCGTTCGTCAGCACCAGAACTACTTTCAGGATTGGAAATCTTCTCGACCTCCTTAGTCAGTTTCTCAAAAACTGAATTGGATTGTTTTTTGAGGGTTGCAAATGACATTTGTATTCTCCGTATTAATTGTATTTGTTGGATGATCATACCAACAAAGGTATGATACTCTATTTAGTCCACCTTGTCAAGCGATGCCCGCACGTTGTCCAAATATTTCGTCATAGAATCAAGAGATTCTGACAAAGTATTGTATCCAAACATGTTGGTAATTAAGTCGATACGATGTCTCATATCAGCTGCATCTTCGTCTTCACAAGAAGATAATTGAAGTCTAATATAGAAAAGTTTTTGCTTCTCAATGAGTGCCTTAGTTTTTTCTATGTGTTTAATTGCTTTATCTTTTGGCATTTCGCCAATTGCTTCTGCATTCTTTTGCAGTTCTAGATAGTTGTCGTAAATTGATTGAAGTTGTTCCTGAACGATTTCAGAATTAAAAAAGCTCATACCTTTTCTCTAACAGTCTTTAATATGATTGACTTATATTCTTTACAATCAATACTTAGAAAGGGAGCATACTTTATTACTTGAGTTTTAACTTGTTTCCAAATTGGATCTGTTAAGATTTTATCCATTGTTTTAACATATCCCAAACATGTATCAAAAATAATTAAGGTTTCTACACTTATCTCTTTCCTCAAATAGGATGTAAGAATAATTGGATGACGACCCTTTGAACAAGTAAACAAACTGTCAAAGTTGTCTTCGTAAGGAGATTCAATATTGTCTAGTAAGACAGACAATTCCTCTCTAAAAATATATAGGAATTTCTCCTGTCTAGTTTTCCATTCTTGATAGGTTGTTTCTCCTAATGGTCGAATGATTTCTTTAATGTATCCTTTGTTATCACTTACAAAGTTTGATATGAAATAGTCTTGTATCTTATCTCGTTCATATTTGGATGCAAGTTTTTTAAAAAAATAAGCATCCTTTCGTTTATCAAATGATGCTTGATTTGCTCTAGTCTTACCACGAAATCGGAAGTAATCGTAGTCGTCTTTAGTAAAGTGAAGTTTGAGGGACAGATACATCTGATAAACTTCAAATCCAGTCATAATGGTAGGATTCCTCTAGAAGTTTTCTTCATGTAATTCAGGTTTTGAGCCTGATATTTAATTTTTTCTTTGAGTGGTTTGGAAATTAATTTAGAAACTGTCTCTAATTCTATATTGTGTTCTTCACAATACACAACTATTGCTTCAATGTAATTAACTAATCCATTAGATTCTTTAACAATTCTTTCTATCGTTTCAGAAAATTTTGCAGATGTTAAGAACTTTTCCTCAGCAACCTCAGGAGAAACAGAAGGAGTATATTTGTAAAATGAATCATTACGAACTGGTCCTTTACCATCTTTCCTTTGTTGCTTATTATCCATCAACTCTACCTCTAGTAAAAGCATCGATATACTCCTTTAATAATGTAAAATAATAATCTAGGTTGTCTTTCACAATTAACTGGCAATGACCTTCTTCAGTTGCAATAATAGTAACAATTTTTTTAGGTTGTAGTCCAGTGCGTTCAAAAAACATAGCAGCATATCCAGTTTCTTGGACAAAATAATTTTCAATCCATTCTTCTTTTTTATCCTTGTCTGAAGTTTTGAAATCAATTACAGCAAGCTCGCCATCGAACTCAGCAATACAATCAACACGACCAGCAATACCAAGATAATCGGAATAAAGAGACCCTTCCAAAACATGAATATTATTAATGCGATTAATAGTAGATTTCGCAACTTGAAATAACGTGAGAGGAAGAGGATCAACAGTAGCAGGATCAATAGACTCATTTTTTAAATATGCCTCAACGATACTGTGAAATGCTGTGCCTCTAGTTGTTGCTCTTGTTGTCTTCCTGTCTGCTACTTCAGAACCCACACGTTCTCTCCACTCCTTAAAGAATGCTGCTTTCTTAAAGGAAGTGACAGTGGTGATAGACGGATAAAATTTACCACATGGAACAGGATAATATCTGCTTCCATCTCTATCGATAGATTCGATTTGCAATAATGATACTGGGAGATCAACAAAGTTAAACATCAGAAACCTAAATTTAATTTACTAATAATGTAGCTACGAACTAAACCAGAACGGACAATATCATCAATACCAAATTCAACACAACAAAACTCGTCCATGGTTTCTAGAATTTTCATGAAGTCTAGAACTCCGTTCTTTTCATTTTGTTTAACTAGATCTGATTGTGAAACATCACCAGAGAAAACAATTTTAGCATCTTGACCTACACGAGTAATCATGGAATCAAGTTCGTGAAAGTTCAGGTTAGCGAATTCATCTACGATAATTATACAGTTATCAAGAGTAACACCGCGAATATAAGATGTGCTCCAGAATGAAATTGTTTCTTGCGTTCTCAGATTATTATACAACATTTCGAACGCATTGTCATCAGGCATTTCAAACATATACTTTACCATATTCTTGTATGGAATTTGATAAAGTGCTGATTTATCCTCATGATCTCCAGGAAGAAATCCAATTTCTCTAGTAGGAACTAAAGAACGCACAATGTATATTTTATCATATGGAGTATTGGGATTCAATACTTCTTTAAGTGCTAGATAAAGACTAATAAAAGTTTTACCTGTACCAGCAACTCCATGTAGAACTAAATGTTTATCTTCTTCCCAGCAGTCAAATACAAGTTTCTGGGAATCTGTTAGTGGTTCTATGGTAAGAAGATGATCATTATTGATGGGTTTCTTTCTTCTCATTTGTTTTGCACTCATACCTGCAGGTACTGGAGTATTGTTGTTCCTCTTTTTTACTGGCATATTAGGTATATCTAGAAAGGTTTGCACGAGGATGGGCTTTCTGTACCTTGTTCATTACCTCTTTGAAACCATCTGACTGTTTAGGTGTACCATAAGTCACTCCGCCGATTCCAGCAGACCAGTCTTTGTCCCAGTCAGGATTGTCTAGTTTCCACTGGTCATATTCAGCCATGGTCATGTAGATTTCTTTGGTTTCTCCAGTCTTAGAGTTTTTAACGGGATATGTAGGCAAGATGCACCTCCTATTTAGTATGCACGGGTTGGGGAATAAATTCTTTCTTGAGTACAGTACGAATGCGTTGATAGAATTCTAAAATATCATGATTGTTATTGTAAATCAATCCACATTCTTTTGCGACTTCAATTACTTCTTGGTTGTTCATTTTAATCGATCCTTAAACTAGGTTGTAAACAATCTGCATAATCATCACCACAATCACATTTAACGCACCATCCAAGTGCCTCAGAGGTGCTAGGAAACTTACAGATAAAATGTTGTTTGCATAACTCTGCAATCTCCATATGCTCCTTTTGAGTACCATTGGCAGAACGCAAATTGATATAGTGGATCCATGAACGACATGAACCACTCATGTAAATTTTGGTTGGTACTGCCAAGGGAAGCACAAAACGTGCTGACTCTTTTGCGACACCTGCAGCGAGCATATCTTCATATAGATCCATGATGTCTGCAAACAAATGTTTGGTACGACGTTCAAAACTTTTCTTGAGTTCAGGATCAAGATCATCAGTAGAATTCTGACGATTCTTTGTATCTTGTTTACGAAGTTCTGGAATCGGAATCTCACCCAGCAATGTTGCATCTGCATATCTCTGAGAGAACTCTTGATATGTGAATGACCTATGACGAAGAATTTGTGCTGCGATACCACGAGTGGTCTCGATCTCAAGAGTCATAAAAGACTGCTCAAAAACAGACCAATGATTATGCTTAATGCAATAAGCAAGCAACTTGGCATAGTTTTGGTTGTCTTGATTCGCAGGGTTGCTAACTCTAGCAACATATGCCATTGTTTTTTCTGCATCTGGAGTCACCGAAATTAAACATACTTTAGCCATTAGAATTTTTACCTCGCAATACTCTTGCAACAACTACGATGCCAAGTGATTCAACGTATCCTACTTTGTCAAGACTAAACATCTTGGCCAATGATAAGTTATATGCAAACATGAATAAGAAGGGCAAGATCGCAAGATAAGCAAATGCTGCAGATAGAATCTGATTTGCCTTTTCTAGAGATTCTTGTTTTGCTTGTTCTTCAAGTTGTTGTTTAATCTCTTCAGCACTTTGTTCTGCTTCTTCTTGAGCAGGACCTCTTGGGTCTAGATATACTGTCATTTTATTTGTCATTTGGTTTACAATCAAATACCCACGGAGCACAGAGTCTCATTTCTCCCCCTAGGGATTGACACTCTTTAGTATAGCACACTTTTGTATCAATAGATTTATCTATGAAGATTGGTTTATCAACTCCAGATTCTTTCAATCCAGACTTTTTAACGTAGTCATCTATTGCTCTGTCTACATCTCTTCCGATCCTTCGTTTTAATTTTTCAGGATCTTTAAGTATAAACTCATTAAGAATAGTTTGTGGGAAATACTTTCTTTGAATTTCGTCCACCAAATCCCATATTGCATCTGTTGATACTCCTGTACACTGTGAAAGGCCACCAATCAACGAAGATAAAACTATCCCGATGATTGCATATTCTTTAATACCTGGTTTCTTTTTTCCAAAATTGAAATTGAAATTCATTTCTTTTTCTTATCTTTATTGGGGTCCCATAATTTTGGATTAACTCTACCCTCACTTTGTACAAAAGAAATCAAATCCCCACGATACCTATCCCAATAGAAATCAAAGATTTCTACTTTCTTATCACTTTGTACAAGGTCAAAATGAATTGATCCATCTAATTTATATTTAACAAGATAAGTATTGTATGGTAAAGTTCTGTCTTCTGCAAGAACAGGATCACAATCTTTTGCAAAAATTTTCATATCAGGAACGGCCTCCCCATTTAATTTGGGGAAAAGCCTCCTCAACACATGCTCTAGTAATTTTATACTTCTTTTGAAGTTGTTTATCCTTCACAAGAACTAGAAGTTCTGCTTCAGATGCATGAAGTCCTTCTAACATCTGAATAAACATTTGCTCACGTTTAAATTGCTTTAAAGTATTATCTCCACCCTTGATGAAGTAATACAGTTTACGTGCTTCCTTCTCAAGAACAGTATGCTCTGTGCCTGCAGGTGCTTCATTAGCTCTATAAGGAACTTCTCCCTCTGGTACAAGAGAGATAACACTCTCATCGTAATTCCAAATTAAAAGACTACGTAGTGCTTGCGTATTATTATCTTGCAGAATTTTGATTTTTTCTGCTTTTGTTTTTGCATTTGATGCTTTCTGAAAAATTTCAGAAATCAACATGCGATTGCTTGTGGTCATTGACATTTCAAAACTCCTCAATTTTTTCAAGTAATTCAAATAGTTTATTCCTCAGTAGATACTTCATTAATTTTATCTTGGATACAGGATAAACAGTATCATAAGTCTCCATAATTTTTTGTTCGACTTCTAAAGGTATATAGGAGAAATCAATGAGGGTCAAATTTCTCTTATAGTATTTCATCTGTTCTGCATTACAAAATTGTTCAGGAGACAAATTACGAATTTTGTCTAAGGTCTTAATTTGCAATGGTCGTTGACGTTTACCCTCAACAAAAGTATCGTCTGGAGAAAGATAGTTTGGAATACCATCTGACTTATCTCCCTTGAGTACATGGTCAACAATATACTGTTTAGGATTCATACCATTGACGTACTTCTTCATAACAGGATTGTATTGCTGAAGCCAGGGATACTTTTGCAATTGAATGAAGTCTTTATCTCCAGAAAGAATTAATACCTTTTCAGGTGGTTGCAAATTGTTCTGCAATCGAATATTCTTATGGGAAATATTCTTAGTCAATACAGAGATAATATCATCTGCTTCTGCACCATCAACCTCCATAACTCGGTATGGAACATTTTCCCGAAGTTCATCTCTAATCTCATTGAGGACTTCAAAGATCTGTCTCCAGTTCAAATTAGATTTCTCTCGGTCTTTCTTACGAGTCCCTTTATAGAAAGGAAAATATTCTCGACGCCAATAGCGTTTTGAATCATAACAAAGGACCAGTTCTCCACCGTACTCTTCTCTAAACTTCTGGACATACATCCGAAGCGAATTAAGTACCATGTGGCGAACTAGTCCTTTATCGATTTCATTTTCACATAATTTTACTTGAACCATCAGATTAGAAATCATCACCTGGTTCATATCAATAAGGATCATATTAGGTTTTAATCATCTTCATCGTCCATAATATCATCCTCCTCAACCAATGTCAAGTAGGTTAATTCCTCTCTGATAATATTGCCATCTTCATCCAGCATTTCTGGATGTGTAATGGACTTTGCATAACCTGCGTTTTGATACCAAGCATCAAAAATATTATTGGCAAACCAACCAGTCATAAATCCAAGGATAAAGGTGCCAATAGTTAAGAAAAATGAAACGTAAATAAACTCTAAATGTTCCATGGGTCCTCCTAGATACAACAATTATAAAGGGCCCAACCTCCTGAATTCTAAACGTATGATTATTTATGAATTAAAGTAATCCGTTCGAACGGAGATACTGAACTGATTCAGTACAACCACCAAGAACTTTATCATTCATAATTACTTGTGGAAAAGTGGTTCCTTCTCCAAACTGAGAATAGAATTGATCTCTACTAAAATCTCTCTCTAAAACATATTCTGCATACGAATACCCTTTCAAAGATAAAACTTGCTTTATCTTGTCGCAATATGGGCATCCAATCCTGGTATAAATTGCAAATTTCATTGTGATGATCCTCCTTTGTCGTGTACTCCTAGTCGTTCAATAAAATCATTCATATCATTTTCCATTTCTGAAATAACGACTGATGCTGCTTCTTTGTTTTCTTCCCCAGCAACATCACGAACTACATTAAGTATACCCTCAATTGTAGATCTATGGAGTTCTGCTAGTTCAGAAAAATCAGGTTCTATTGTGTTAAATTCTGGTGCTGGCATTAGTTTATTATATAGAAGAAGTCGGAGTGGAGGGATTCGAACCCCCGACCCTCTGCTCCCAAAGCAGATGCGCTACCAAACTGCGCTACACCCCGTGGCGGAAAGGGTAGGATTCGAACCAACGGATGCTTTCACATCGGCAGTTTTCAAGACTGCTGCCTTAAACCACTCGGCCACCTTTCCATGTTTACCCTCCCAACTCAATATGTATAATACTAAAAAAGGGGTTAGATGTCAACCCCCTCATCTCTTTTCTTTACTTGTTT
>Ga0194115_10002283_pt1 | contig 22969 bp, 42 predicted proteins | sample TA2MahsurfametaG_3_FD_148656 | JGI IMG/M metagenome (GOLD analysis project Ga0194115, IMG submission 148656) | Freshwater microbial communities from Lake Tanganyika, Tanzania - TA2015002 Mahale S4 surface | ecosystem: Environmental > Aquatic > Freshwater > Lake | place: Tanzania: Lake... | reverse complement strand
CTTGACAAAAAGGCAAAAGTATGATATCCTGGTTCCATAGAAAATAAAAAAGGAAACAAAAATATGAAAACAGCACAAGAAAAATACCAATGGGAATGCCAGGCCTACGGATGCACCGCGGCCGCCATTGATTTAGCACTACAAGAATCTCATGATCCACTCATGCTCGCTGCTGGCATGCTCTCAGACGCTCAGGAGGTGATCTCTGGAGAGTATGGTCAACCAGACACCGAGACCGCTCGCCAATACATGAATCGTGCTAAATACATACTGTTCCAACAATTGGAGAAAACTCGTGTAAAAGCGAGAGAAAACGCATGCTAGAATATGTGGTTTATGTTTGGTTACAACCAAATTACAGCGATCAAGGTGGGCCTCGGGAGATTCCTGGAATTTACACGAATTGCACAGAAGGAGTAGCAGAAGCGATGCGCCAGTATCCTGAATACAGGAACATTCATTGTGTGTTTCCAGGCGACCCTGTGCCTGGCAAGCCAAGATCACAATTAATCAAGGAGAAAACTCGATGATGTATTCAAATAAGGATTTAGAACTTGCAAATATGGAATGCAGAATTGCTGCCAAAGAAGAAAACGAGAAGGTCATCGAAGCCATGTGGGAGGAACTAATTCTTTTACCAAATTTGATGGCAGATCCGAGATTCTATGGACCAGATATCGATGAGGGTGTGGCACCATGGGACGAGTGAAAGAACTGCTTACCAATATATTGGAGGATTTGGCCTCCACAAAAGACTATCAATTGGTCGCAGATCGATATGGATTAAAGATAGAAGATTTATTGGAACTTGAGAGAATCTATAGCGTTGAATAAAGTCCAGCAAAAAAAGCGTTCCAGACAGTTGGAAGGAGTCCTCTAAAAAGGTTTACTGTTATCTAACATCTTTTGACGGCTTCCTAAAAGACTTATTACTATGGCGAATTTCACTTTTTGTTTAGAGGATACTTACCAATAATATACTTTACCTCCAGCAAATTTGACTTTTCGTTTCGTGGATACTTGCCACAAATTTACACCATTTTATGTTAGAATACACCTATGAAAAACTTTAACACTTGCATAATCGAGGCAGGTCTCCAAGATGAGAATTGCCAAACAAAATTATACCACTTCTATCGCCTCATAGGACAAGAATGTGCCAATATGTGTGGTTCACAGAGTGATTCCAGAAATATACGCAAACACTTTGAATTACCCTATGACGATGGCCCTACACACTATCAAGGGCAGAGGCATCAAGAAACACAGTATAACTGGAGCAAATACTATATCAAAGGAGAAACAAAATGATCTTACCCGAAGGTGAATATTTCATTGGAGATTTGAGCTATGTCATGGATCAAGAATGGGAAGAGGTATGTGACCTCATCGCAGGTGACCAATACCCCGAAGAAGGACAGTTTAGACTATCAGACGGAAGGCAGTTTGCAATATTTAATACTGCCTATGGTGATGGTGTATTTTATGATCAAAATGGACGCCAATATCTCGTAGATTCAGGTACCATTGGTTGCATTCGAAAACAAGACCTCACAAACAAAGAAATAAGAGTAGGCCTAGGTCATGTGGTGAAAATGCCCAATAAATTCTATGCCTATTCGGATAGTAAGACCATTTATTTTGATGATATTGTTATTGAAACTGGTACTGAGGAAAATTTTTAAAATAAATGAATCTTGTGTTGACGTTTTTTGCGGCTTTCTTTATGGTGGGACTGCTAGGTTTTCAAAGTAAGAATATACAGCATTCGAAATATATAGCTGCAGCCATGACTTCCATGGGTATTTCTTTGGCTAACTTTATTTTTGTAAAGGTAGTATCCACAGGAAATATCAATACTTTATTTGTGGCCATGATTGGTGGTGCTTTGGGTATCATGACAGCGATCTATGCACATGATCATTTTTACATGAAAAAGGAAGAAAAATGAAACTAAAAAATTTCTTAAGAAAAGGTTATACTTACTTTACCATGCTCGGTTATAATCTATATAATCCATGGGAATTAATTTTTGTGTTTTGCGTTGGGATTGTATTTGGTGGATACCTTCTTTACTAAAAAATAGGGAGTAGTAGCTGGTGTACCTTTGTACCGAAATATTTCAAAGACTTGATGAACATCAAGAGTTGTTTGTAGGTTGTCAAAGGCACCAAGAGATTGCCAGTAACCTACAAAAGGTATTGAAGCCATTCCATGTCAAGGTCAATGTCAAGACCGATAACACCCTAGACAAGACCGATTTGGCTGTAGGTGGTGAATTTTACTATGATAAAGTTTATCAGCCCATACATATACATTTACATTTTTCACCAAAGACACATGGAAAATATTTTTGGAAAAATAATTGGAAAAATTTTCGTTTTTTGGTGGGACAGGTGCTACAGCACGAATTAATACATCAGCATCAATCACAATTTCCAGATCATTTAGATGGAAATTATTATGATATGAACATTGACAATAAAGACATTCACTATTTCTCTGAATTAGATGAAATAGACGCATTTGGCCATGATATAGCTATGGAAATAAGATATTATTATCCTAATGAAAATCCATATTCGGTGCTTAAAACGATTTCAAGGCGTAAGTATATTTACTCATATAAGTATTATACAAGAACATTTAAAGGATTAGAATGGAATCACATTCGCCGCCGTTTAATTAAAAAGGCAAACAATTGGTTACCATATACGCACATATAAAGGAGAAAATATGGAAATAGAATGGGTTTATTTAGCAGGTTGTTTAATTATTGGTTACTGTGCCTATCGTTCGGGCAAAGGTGATGGTGTGAATTTGGGTATAGAACAGACACTTACATTATTGGAAAAACACAATATGATTAGTGTAAGTGACCCTAAATTTGATGAAATATTTACCAAGAAAAAGCTTGACAGGTAAACTTTTTTATGATAGAATGTTTTATGGATTCTCAGCCAATCAATAAAATATATGCGGACTAATACTGGGTCGCTCCTTGTAAGCAGCTTCCGATGGGTCAGTTACCGGTGCATCGGTAATGTTGAGAATCCAACCATCGAAAACTTAAAACGTTTTCGAAGTCCACATTAGAGGGCATTTGCATCCTTTAGCTAATGACTATAAAAGAGAGCTATAAATTGCCGCAAGATGAATGCTTTGCTAGTTTATAATGAATCTTTAAAACGCAAATAAACTAGCACTTTATTTTATTATGAACAGGTGATGTATGACAGAACAAAAACAATTAGAAGAAGTTTCTATCAAAGTAGATGAGTTTCTATGGAAGCTACTTCAAGATTATAAACTTTCACCATTAAACTTATCAGCGGTCATTTCTGGTCGTGTGTATATGTTTAATGAATCAGCTGGCACATCCGAAGAATATAAAAAATTATTGGAACATGTGCTTGAAATTCAACCATTTGATATACAACCGGTGACATTACAATGAATAAAAAAGACATTATTATATTAGTTGCTTTTGCTCTAATAATTAGTTCAATTCTTATATTTGCCATTTGGCCAATTTTTTAGGAAAAAAACAATGAAAAACGAAGATATAATTATATTAATGACCATCATTATTTCAGCTGTTTGTATTTTTATCGTGGAGAAACAACTATGAATACCGTTTATGCTTTATTATTAATTACATCCACAGGCATAACAGAGGGATTTACCTTTGATTCTATGGCTGCATGTCAAGCATTATCATCAAAAATTAAAGAAAGTGAGTTTACTGGAGACAAAGTTTATTACCGAACACTTTGTGTTGAGAAAAAAGTTCCTGATCCAAACGCTCAAATCAAGCAAATAATGTCCATGTTTAAAAATATGGTTGCTGAAATGAAGGAAATACAAAAATAATGTATAATTTTATGACCGAAGACGCAAAAAATCAGATTATACACGAACTCCGCCGTGGAATTATAAATGTGGTGTTCACAAAAGCAGACGGAACTGAACGAAAACTGATTTGCACACTTTCCGAAGACAAAATCCCAGCTGATAAAATGCCCAAAGGTAGCGGAAATGCAAAAAATGATGCAGTTTTGCCGGTTTTTGACATGGAAAACAATGCTTGGCGAAGTTTTCGCTGGGATTCAGTTCAAAAAGTTGATTTTTTAGGATAAATACAGAATCTTTTTGTGGAAAATAAATTATGACACAAGCAGGACAAGGTAAAATTCATCCAGGTCGCAGAAAAGCGAATCCTATGATGACAAAAAGCGGAAAAACAAGATTAGGTCCGTTAAATTTGAAACAGTTGACTGAATTGTTAGAAAAAACAAGTGCCAAAAAAGTAAAAGCTAAAATTCAACGATATATTTTGAAAAAAACTAAATTAAAGAATGATTAAGAAGTTTAATAAAGCAAAAAAAACATTTGGACTTAAAGTTGAACTAGATGAGAAATTGCCTTTTGAAAAAGCAATTAGACTTTTTAAACGTAAAGTAGAAGATTCAGGTTTATTGAAAGAAGTTAAAGACCGAATGGAGTTTCAGAAGCCATCGGTTGCTCGTAAAGTAGCAAAAAATCGTGCCATTAAAAGATGGCAAAAAAAACAAGAAAAAATATACCTAGAAGGTAAATCTAAAAAGTATTAGACCGATTTGGTCAAATATTTACATAAATAGATAATCAAAAGTTTTATTATCTATATTCCTTACACCACAAGTGTAATTGCCCCTGAAGTTTCATTCAAAACATGTAAATAAAAAAAAACATGAAAACTTTAATACAATTATCTATTGCTGGTATTTTATTATTTTTCATTTGCAAAGAAGTTAGTTCAGCTCCACTACCAGATTATACATTTAAGAGTCCGGCATTTAATGGTAACGGATACTCTAGTCACGTTTTGACAATTGAAAATCTAGAACATAATCGTATAGAATCTATTAAAAAAGAAATACAAGCTGGTTTAGATAAAGCTAAAAATGATGCTCAAAATACGAACTTAAAAAAGTTTATAAACAATTTAGAATCACGAATTTATGCACAGATTAGTCAGAACTTAGCAACGGCTATGTTTGCAAATGGCGGATCTAATTCTGGCACTTTAAATTTTGAAGGCAACGTGATGTTTTGGACTAAAGATGGTTCTAATGTTTATTTAACTGTAACTGATACAATAGGAACACAAACAAATATAACAATACCATTAGGAACATTTCAATTCTAATGAAAAATATGTTTGTTTTATTACTGTTAGTTTTTTTAACAGGTTGTGCTACCACGAGGGTCATAACTGAACCTGAAAAACCAACCGTTACTAAAAACTTAATGCAAAAAGAATTCGATATTTTACCACCACCAAATGGTAAAAAAATAGCAGTAGCTGTTTATAATTTTTCTGACAAAACCGGTCAAAGAAGACCAAGTACCGTAATGGCTCAATTATCAACAGCCGTTACACAAGGTGCAGAATCATTTCTTATTAAAGCTTTACAAGATGTGGGTCGTGGTGAATGGTTTGATGTGGTTGAAAGAGTTGGCATTGATAATTTAACCAAAGAACGAATGATTATTCGCCAAATGCGTGAAGCTTATGAGGGTGATAAAGCTAAACCTTTGGCACCAATGATGTTTGCAGGTATGATTATTGAAGGATCTATTGTTGGTTATGATTCAAGTACCAAAAGTGGTGGTTCAGCTGCGAGAATGTTAGGTATAGGACCACAAACACAATATTCAGAAGATATTGTAACTATTAGTTTAAGAGCAATAAGTGTTAATACAGGTAAAGTATTGGTATCTGTGACCACTCAAAAAATTATATATTCAGCTTCTGATAGTTTAGCGGTATTAAAATTTGTAAAAAACGGAACAAAAGCATTTGAATTTGAAAGTGGACTAACTGTCAATGAGCCAGGAACTTTAGCAGTAAAAGCTGCAATTGAAGCCGCTGTGGTTGAATTAATTAAAGAAGGACAAAAAAAGGGTGTTTGGGATTTTGCGGTCACATATGTTGCACCCGAAAAAAAGGAGTAACGAATGAACAAGATATTCAATCTGTTCATGGCTATGTTTTTATTGATAAGTGTTAATGTGTTTGGTGCTGACAACAGTATCTACATTGACCAAAGTGGAGATAATTCTACAATTGATATAACACAAACAGGCGCAGGTAATGTGGTGCGTGGTATTCAAGGTGTAGGAACAGGAAATACAACACCAGCTAAATTATATGGCGGCTCAAGCTCAATTGATATTCAACAAATTGGTTCAACCAATACATTGAATTTAGGCTTTAATGCTTCAATAGCTACAGGTCGTGCTTATGGTATTGATTTGACATACTATGTAACTGGTAATTCTGGTACAGCCACAATTAATTCTAATAACGCTGGAACAGGAACATCCGGTTCTAACCTTATTGATGTAAGACAAACCGGTAACTCAGCTAGTATTAACTTGAATGTTTTAGGAAGTAAAAATAATTTCACAGCCGTAACATCTGGTGGTTCAGGTAACAGTATTACTGCTACGATTAATGCTAATGAAACTGTAAATAATATTTCTATGACTGGTGGTGGTAGCAATTCATTAACACAAACCACTTCAAGTAATAAGGCTACAAATAATATTACAACACTTGGTGCAAGCAATGGTATTACTCTTACGCAGACAGGAACAGCTGGTGTAAATGGTCACGCATTTACACTTAACTTAACCGGTTCAAGTAATACATTTGGCATTACTCAATCTGGAACTATTGATACGACCGTTAATGTATTGAGTTCTGGAAGTGGTAATATATGGAATATCACAACAGGTAACTAATAAGTTTGATGTGAAACACACTCTTACATTATTTCTTTTACTATGTGGTTGTTCATCAGCCTTGGCGGCAGTTGGTAATATCACAGACCAAGTAAATACTCCGCCAAGCATCCTTCGTAAATCTTCCACTCTCACCGGTGCCAAAGGTACCGGTGTTGAGATGGCAGATTCTATCAAAACTACACAAGGTAAAGTTGGCATTACTTTTGCTGATGAAACCAAAGTTCAAGTCAACGAAAATTCTAAATTAGTCATTGATGAATTTGTTTATGACCCAAACAATAAAAAGGGTGGTAAATTAGCGGTTAATGTAGCACTTGGAACTGTTCGTTATGCTTCAGGTCAAATTGCACATAATAATCCACAATCTGTTTCAGTTAATACACCATCAGCTACGATTGGTGTTCGTGGTACTGATTTTACAGCCACAGTTGATGAACTAGGTCGTAGCACAATTATTTTATTACCAAGTTGCCGTAAAGATTGGCAAGATGTAAAGAAAGATTGTATTACAGGTGAAATATCGGTTGCTACTAATGAAGGTACCGTGATTATGAATCAAGCATTTCAAGCCACACGAGTTGAATCAAAAGAAACAAAACCATCTAAACCCATAATTGTGAATCTTACAGAAGATCAAATTTCTAATATTCTTATTTTATCTCCACCAAAAGAACTAATGCAAACTGATAAAGATAAAAATGAAAAGAAAAAAGATATGAAAGGAGCTCTTGATGTTGATTTTTTAAGAGAACAAGGTTTAACGAATGCTTTTGAAAAACAAGAAAAAGAGATATATCAGGATAAATTAAGCCGTAACTTTCTTGATCAAGATTTTTTGGCTAATATATTAGACATTATTAATGCTCAATTAGCTGCACAATTAGATTTACTTCGTAAAACAAAATCAGGACTTTTACCAGATTACGTTCCAACTTCTGGAGTTGTGGTTGAAGTTGATGATAATAATGTTACTTTGTGCCGTGAAAGCAATGGTGATATACAATGTATTACTACACCAAAAAATCAAAATACAACCATTACACAAATTCAAGGTCCAGTAGAAATAAAAAACCGAGTTAATACTGGCGGAAACACTATAATCAATGCTACACAGAATTAGTTTATTTTTCCTTTTATTGCTAAGTCTTAATGCTTGGGCTGATCTATACTATCAAACATATAGGGGCACGGGTGCGTATCCTAACATGCCATATTATGGTACAGGCACACTATTTTATCCTACAGTATTAAGTTCTGGCACAGTCACAGCCATCAATCACAGTTGGGGTCTAGGAAATGTATTAAATTCTGGTAGATCGGAACAGGTATTGGTTAAATACTGGGGTTATATCTATGTACCAGGATCTGGAAGCCAAACACTAACGTTCTATAATAGTAGTGATGATGGTTTTTATATGCGTATTAATAATCAGGTGGTAATAAATGATTGGCAGGAGCAAGGTCCTGGTTACTACAATGGTTCAGGTTCGATTACACTAACTGGAGGACAGTATTATTCAGTTGAAGTTTGGTATTATGAAAATGGTGGTGGTGCTACAGCACAACTATATTGGAATCAATCTGGTAGTATAACGTTGGTGCCAACATCAAGTTATTATCTAACTGAACCAGCGCCTGCATACAGCTCAGGTATAACTAGCGCTCAACAAACCAGAAAAAATAATGAAACTACACAGAGAATTAACCAATCAGGTAATGAAATACAAATAGAACAGATTGGTGATAACAACAGTTTTACTATTCGTCAAGGCATAACAATTACAGGTAAAAACCGAATAGAATTATATGCAAATGGAGATAATAACACACTTAATTTAAATCAAGGTTACAATGCTGATGGTTCCATTCCAGCTTCAGAATATAATAATCACTATCAATATTTGAACTTATTTGGTTCAAGTAATAATGTCACCACAAAACAGATAAATGGTAATTCAACTGTCGGTCATTTTATGGAAACAACCATGAGCGGTAATACAAATACTGTCAATGCAACGCAACAAGGAACAGGAAGTAAAACACTATTCTTAAATGTGAATGGCGGTTCAAATGGTGCTACTGTGAATCAAAAAGATGGTGGTCAACATTATTTGGATTTATCTTTAACCGGAAACGGACACACAGTTAATGCAACACAAGAAGGTGCAGGTAATCATGCAGCTACAATAAACTTAACCAATTCTGGTGGCCCAGCTACATTGAATCTAAATCAAGGCGGTTCTACAAGTCAAGTTTATTCTATTCAACAAAGTTGTGCTAATGCTTATGGTTGTGCTACTACAATTACACAACCTTAAATACATATATGGAAATTAAAATGAAAAAAATACTATTAAGCCCTTGGACAGCTCTACTTACATTATTCATTATCATATCAGTAGTTTTTAGTGGACCAACTTTTGTTGAATCGGTCAAGTTAAGATACTTTGACACACTAATTACAAAACAAAAACCAACTGTCAATAATATCTATACTGTCAATATTGATGACGCAACATTGAATCGTTATGGACAATGGCCATTCAAGCGTGACCAATACGCAAATTTAATTGCTCAATTGTATGCTCATAATGCTGGTCTTGTAGTTTGGAATATTATGATGCCCGAAGTTGACCGCCTAGGTGGTGACAAGGCACTTGCTGATACACTTAAAGACCATCCTGTTATTCTTGCTAATACACCAAGTCAAGTAAGTAAGAATAAAGCCAAGAAACCAGGTTCAGCTGTAATTGGTGCAGAACATACAAACACAATCTACAATTATCCTGGTGTTATTGCCAATATTCCATTATTAGAAGAATCTGCCGTTGGTGTTGGTATGATTAACACACTACCAGAAATTGATGGTGTCAATCGCCGTCTTCCATTATTTTTATCATATAACAATGAAGTTTATCCATCTTTACCATTAGAAGTATTAAGAGTATTATCTGGTGATTCTACATTTCAAGTTAAGTTGAATCAAAATGGTGTTGAGAAGATGCGAATACCATCTTTCAGACCAATCTCTACTGATTCATTAGGACAAATTTGGGTTGACTGGTCACAAAAGGCCAATCAAGTTTCTGCCGTTAATTTACCGAAAAACTTCAACAAAGCAATTGTGATTGTTGGCACTTCAGCTGCAGGTATTGGTAATCCAGTATCTACAAGTTTAGGTTCAGTATGGCCACAAGATATGCAAGCTGCCGTAATTGGTACATTAGTGAACAATGTTAATATTGAAAGACCAGATTGGGCACCAGGTGCAGAACTATTAACACTTATCGCTATTAGTATTATTATTCTAATATTAAGTCGTTGGGTTTATGTTGGTCTTGGTGTTGGTGTGATTTTACTTGGTTCAATTGTGCCAGTATCCATATATCTCTTTGATACTTATAAAATATTATTTGATGCCATCGTCCCTGTAACTGGTGGTGTATTAGTTATGTTACATGCTTATGGTATTAAATTCATTTCTGAATTCTTACAGAAACAACAAATCAAAAAACAATTTGGAACATATCTTTCACCAGCTATGGTTGAGAAGTTACAAAAGAATCCAGAATTACTAAAACTTGGTGGTGAAACAAGAGAACTTTCTATTATGTTCACAGATGTCCGTGGATTTACCACCATATCTGAACACTATGGAAAAGATGTGCAAGGTCTAACTCAAATTATGAATCGTTACATGACAGCGATGACGACTAAAATTATTGAGAATGAAGGAACATTAGATAAGTATATTGGTGATGCTCAAATGGCTTTTTGGAATGCACCATTAGATGATAAAGATCATGCACTAAATGCTGTCAAAACTGGACTTATTATGTTGGAGGATTTAGATGAATTCAATAAAGAAATTGCCAAAGAAAACATCCCAGCTTTTGGTATGGGGCTTGGTATTAATACCGGTGATGTGGTTGTCGGTAATATGGGTAGTGTTCAACGCTTTGATTATACCTGCTTGGGCGATTCTGTCAACCTGGCTTCACGGTTAGAAGGTCAAAGTAAAAACTATGGTGTGCGTATTGTTTTAGGACCAAAGACAGCTGAATATGTTAAAAATGCTTATCCTGTAATTGAAATGGATTGTATTGCAGTTAAAGGTAAAACCGAGGGCGTAAAAATTTACACCATTGGTAAAACAACCGCATATATGCACGATGAATTTTTAAAAAATTATTATCATGGTTCATGGAAAGAAGCATCACGCTGGGCTAAAATGATGGTAAATAATGATGAAGTGACCATCAAAGAATACTATCAGAAAATGATTGAGAGATTAGATGAAGGCGTTCCATCGGAGTGGGACGGAACATTCAGAGCTCAAACCAAATAGTTAATTTTTGTGAGTTGAAGTTGAGTTATTTTCTTCGGTTTGATTGATATCAATTTCAGCGGTTAAACGTTCTTTCTCGATTGTTTTACCACGAAGGTGTAATACTGTATTTACTTTTTGATTAAGGCGAATTAAATCATTATCAAGCATACGAATACGATCAATCAATCCAATAAGAACAGTTTTTGCTTCATCTAAAACCGGATCGATTTCTTCTGTTACCCACTTCCAAACAAAATAGATGAGATATCCCATTCCACCAGCAGCAATGATAGGAAATCCGTATTTGTTTATAAGTTCTACTATATCCATTATTTTTTCTTTCTTGGTAATTTAACTTGCAATTCAACTATTTTTGTTTCTTGTTCCTTAACTAATACCTCTAAAGTAGATAAACGATGGTTTAATTCATCATTGTGACTATTTAAGTTTAATAGCTCTTCATCTAAACGAATATTTTTTTCTGTAAGCACATTGATAGAACTTTGTAATTGTATAATTTCTTTTTGTTGTTCATCATTAATATCACCGTCATGTAATATAGTGCCTACAACCCAAATAATAGCACATCCTATTAATGCAAGTAAATAATCGCTAAATCTCATTTTAACCAGCTTGTCTTGTTAAATAATTTGTTCTTATGCGTTTTGGTAAAAATGCGTCTTTGATAGTGGCAACAACAGTATCATTATCAAAAGGCTTACATGAAAATACATCTATATAAACATCACCTGTTGAATCAACAAAGTGTGCTACGATACTACTTGTTACAATGACCTGCACGGCTGTAAATCCTGCTTTATCTGGAAATTCAGCAGCTGTATATTCAATATGAGGTTCGCCAATTGGTTGCATATCTATTGCACGAACAAGCCCTGTAATCCAATTATAAACATTTTCTTTATTTTGTATGCTAGGTATATGACAAGCATGACAGTCTAATATTAAATGATAGCCCCAGTAATTTTTCAAAATATGCTCCAATTAGTAATTAATTTTATGTTTGTGGTTGTTCACTTTCTTTAACCCATTTAATAAGATTCTCAGCATAACGAGTAATACTATGATTCGTAAAGAAGTTAATTTCTTTACGTTTTAATCCAACCAAGAAACCACGCCAAACATCTTTAGTTACTTGCCAATTTGTTGGTGCTCTTAAATTACCATAGTGATTCATGTAATACATTCCACCAAAATGATGATATGGCCATAATGGAACACGAGCTACAATATCAGCATTATTGACAAATCGGAAATGTAACAGGCCAATTGATTCAATTTCTTTAACATACCTACGATTACCAACTTTTGGTGAACCGTATGTAAATAGTGCTTTTGGGTTTGGACAATCTTCTGTTCTTTGCAAACGATAAGACAATAATGTAGCCATAGCTGCACCTAATGAATGACCGGTACACCAAACAGTTTTTGTTTTACCATAAAATTTTAGTTGTTCTTTTAACTGTGGCCAAATATTGTCAACACTTGCTTTAAAACCTTTATGCACTTTACCAATACCGGTTGAACTTGGTACAGGTATAGCATTCAGGTCTGATTTGATGTCTGCAAATTCATCTGGTTCGGTGCCACGACAAACTACAACCAGATCATGTTCGTTTTTAAGCAGATAAGCTTGTGAACCTTTTACATCAAAAAAATTAGCAAGAAACCCCATTTGTGCAAAAGTTTCTTCTACTTCTTTAATGTCTTTATAGGCTAATTCGCTTAATTTAGCAAACAAGTGTGCTTGTGCCGGAAACGGCATTGTTTCTATTTTATTCATGTGGTACTTTCTAGTAAAGGTATTAAAAACACATTTGCTGGAAATATACTAAAATCTCCACCAATCCATTGAATTTTTATATCATCATTTATATGAGTATAACAACCAAATAAAACGGTGTCGTCTATTTTGGTCGCCACAGCAAAATAAGGATATTCTTTAATGTAATTTTCATTTAGACAAGGTTGATTGGTTATCCATATTACAACCTTATCGTTATATTGGTAATATAGTTTTCTAACAGGTTCAGCCGCCTCTAAAATAAATCCAAAAAAAATTAATAATAAAAGAGAATATCTAATCTCTACGGGCATCATTTTTACCATCAGCTCGAGCAATACGCTCTACATCTGGTTTTAATCCTAATGCGTTAGAAACTGCGGTGTCAATACGAATAACATCATGATTCATCGTTTTAACACGGTTGTCTAAAGCAGTAATAATGCCACTTAAACCTTTGACAGATGATGTAACTCCTGCGAGAATGAACTTCAATGTTAAGAATACAAAATAACCACCAGCCACAGCTGAGGCAATTGGAAACCCAACTTCTGCTATTAAATTGAAAAAATCCATATTGTGTCCTATAAATTACTTGACATTTTCTTTTATTTATGATATGATTATATGGCAAATATGGTATTTTAAAATAAAAGTTGGATAGATACCATTAAATTTGTAACAATTTTATAAGGTTGTGAATGGCAAAAATAAACGATGTAAATATAATAATGGCTGGTCATGAGCCCAAGTTTGATAGAGAATTAACAAAACTTGAGATAGCTACCACACTCAACTGGTATACACAAAATAAAAATACCAAAGATGCGATAAAATATGCTAGTGATTACTTCAAAAAGAACTATAAATTAAATATTGAAGATATTGTTAAAGATTATCCTGTAACCTTTGGTTTTGTTTGCCGCATATTAAACAACGGAGGCATTTTAAGTGAAAAAGATAAAGTTTGGTTCAATAATACTATTACTAAAATTAAAGAAGATTTGGCAAAACCTAAAGTTGATGTGGTGGTGGATAACAAGCCCGTGCAGCCAAATATACAAGACCGAATCAAAGAAAAAGCTTCAGAATGTATTGGAGAACTGGAAGGACTCCTAGATGATTACATACTGTCTAAATTTACATCAAACCCTAAACCCTATGGCATTATGCACACGCTTAACATTAAAGGTGTCCATACCAATCGCATTTTGGAACACTGGAAACGCATCCGTGCTGAATATGATAATGTATTAACAACCGAAGACGAACTCATCAAGGAGGGTTACTCCAACTTCTCCAAAACAGAGATTAAAAAGGTAGTAGGTTTTTGTGATGCTGTGATTACAGATGCCTTAAAAATAGTCAACGAATCTAATAAATCACGCAAGCCACGCCAACGCAAACAAAAATCACCAGAACAATTGGTGTCAAAATTAAAATACCTAGATAAACATGAAGAATTAAAATTAGAATCAGTAATGCCAAAAGATATTATTGGTGCATTACAATTATGGGTGTATAATACTAAGAGTCGTAAATTAGGTTGTTATAATGCTGAAGATGCTTCAGGTTTATCGGTTAAAGGTTCTACAATTATTAATTTTAATGAAAACAAATCAACACAGAAAAAATTACGCAAACCAGAGGTAATTTTACCTGAAATATTAAAAGGCGGCAAAGTATATTTAAGAACAGCTCTTGATGAAATTAAAGCTGTGGCTTCTACATTAAACGGCCGCTTAAATATAGATACAATTCTTTTAAGGATAACTAAATGACAATTTATTATAATGATGATCGTAATTATTCACCAATTATTGAAAGATGGGTAAATGAATTTCGTGAAACATTAGAAGATGATCCAGCAAATGGCAATTTAAAACCTGGTGATGAATCAGGTAATGTAATACCAGGAATTAAAATTATATTTGATGGTTATGGTGAGAACGATGATGGCACAGCTGATCTTGATAATGAATCATATACGGTTTTTATTCATCGTGATTCATTAGATTTAACAGAATTTCCATCACATGAACAAACACCTTGGGCTTTGATACATAGACCAAAAGAAGAGGTATGTATTTACTGTTGGTATAATGCTATTACCGGTGATGTTGATGTGATTCCTTTTGAAGATAACAATGGTACCGAACTAGATCACGATTATGTGACTTCACTTATATTTGAATTAGAAAGAAAATGGTTTGGTACTGAGGAATATGATTCAGATGATCACTTAACCAAATTACGAGATGATAACGGTTGGCCTTTTCCAACGGCAGACGATTAATTGCCTCACTTTTGTAAAATTTTGTAGTATAATGATTACACTATGATTATAATTGATTACAATCAGGTTGCAATTAGTAACCTAATGGAACAAATCGGGTCTTCAAAGACACCGGTAGATGAATCGTTGGTTCGCCACATGATTCTCAATACAATACGAACTTATGTAAAGAAATTTAAACAATCACATGGACCTGAAATTATTATTGCCTGCGATAATAAAAAATATTGGCGCCGTGATATTTTCCCAAATTATAAAGCTGGTCGCAAAAAAGCTCGTGAAGCTTCTGGTCACGACTGGTCAACCATCTTTGATTGCCTAGGTAAAATTAAACAAGAACTTAAAGATCACTCACCATATAAAGTGCTTGATGTTGACACTTGTGAAGCTGATGATATTGTTGCTGTATTGGCAATTAAATTTTCTTCAACACAAAAAATTATGATTCTTTCAAGTGATAAAGACTTTGCTCAATTACAAAGATATCCAAATGTCGATCAATTTTCACCAATTCTTAAACGAGCTATCAAAGAACCTTTGCCGTTAATGCAATTAAAACAATTAGTAATTCGTGGCGATAAAGGTGATGGCATTCCAAATATTCTTACTCAAGATAATGTCTTTATCGAGGGTGGTCGTCAAAGACCAATTACAGAGGCTAAAATTATTAACTGGTTAAATCAACCACCAAAAGAATTCTGTAATGAGGAAATGTTACGCAATTATGCTCGTAATGAGATGCTAATTGACTTAACAAAAATACCTGAAACTCTTAAAGAATCTATACTACATAGTTATGAAGAGACCAAAGGCCATAGCAAACAAGAGTTTATGAATTATATGATTACAAACCGCCTCAAAAACCTACTTGAGGTAATTGACGAATTTTAAGGATGAAATATGAGTGCTGAAAAACTATATTCTGAAATATTTGAAGAATATCAAAAACTAACCAACAAAAAAGATCAAATCGCTTTATTGCAAAAATACGACCATAAAAGGTTTCGTAATTTTTTACAATTAGCATTTAATAAACACATTAATTTTGATGTTGAAGTTCCAAAATATAGGCCTGCACCTGAACCAGCTGGATTGAACTTTACTTATCTTGATATTGAAATGAATAAAATGTATCGTTTTATTGCTGGTCACGCAGACAAACCTCAAGGGTTAACACCAGAAAAACAAAAATCATTATTGGTTGTGATTTTAGAATCACTTCATAAAGATGAAGCTGAATTATTAGTAAAACTTATTGCTAAAGATTTAGGTATTCCAACTCTTAATAAAAAAATTGTTCAAGAAGCATTTCCCGATTTAGATTTGGGTTAATATGAAAGTCGCTGTTGTTATTCCAACAATCGGTGCTCAACATTTAGAGCAATGTTTAGATAGTGTTTTAAATCAAACCTATAAAGATACAACCATCTATTTGTTCAAAGATGGAGTTAGTGTAATATTGCCGCCTTTTGTAAATGATGTTCCAAATATTAAACAAATTCATTTAGATGAAAATGTTGGTAAAGGTTGGTATGGTCATCGTGTTTATGCAGCTTGTTCATTTTTGGTTAACGCTGATATAATTTGTTATCTAGATGAAGATAATTATTATGAACCTGAACATATTGAAACTTTAGTAAAAACCATCTCAAAAGGAAATGATTGGGCATATTCATTAAGAAATATAGTAGATAAAAATGGTGAGTTCATTTGCACCGATGATTGCGAATCTCTTGGCAAATGGCCTGTTTATTTTAACAATGAAATATTTCACATTGATACTTCATGCTTTGCTGTTCGCCGTGATGTTGCTGTTCATATTGGACACGCATGGTATGGCCAGTGGGGTGCTGATCGTCAGTTTTTTGGTGCGATAAAAAAACATTATACTAAATTTGATTGCACCAATTCATACACAGTTAATTATAGACTTGATGGTAATGAAAATTCGGTCACAAAAGATTTCTTTGAAAAAGGTAACATAGAAACTCGTGCTAAATATGGTGACAATTATCCTTGGTTGGATAAAACAGAAAAGGTGCAAGTGGCACCGGGCGTATCAATTATTATGAAAGAAGCGTAACATGAAAACAGTATTAATTACAGGTGCAGCTGGTTATCTTGGTTCTCATTTAGCAAAAACATTCAAACTAGCTGGATGGAAAGTTATTGGTTTTGGACATAAGCGTCATACAATGAATCATTACATTGATATTATGCACTATGGCGATATTCGTGATCGTGAATTACTAGAATCTTTATTTTATCATATTAAATTTGATTTAGTTGTTCACACAGCTGCAAGAATTGAAGCTGGTATTTCAGTTAATGAACCCACAGAATTTTATGATGTCAATACTGGTGGCACAACAAACTTATTAAATGTAATGACACATCATGGTGTCAAAGATATTATATTTTGTTCAACAGCTGCCGTATATAAAACACAAGATAGACCAATTAGTGAAGACGATGAAATTGCAAACAATTCTCCATATGGTTTCAGTAAATATTTGGCTGAAGAAGCAATTAAGGCATCAAAATTAAATTATGTGATATTCAGATTCTTTAATTTAACGGGCGCTGATCCAGAAGGCGAATTCGGTGAAGCACATGAACCCGAAACACATTTAATACCAAAATTGATTTTAAATATGGATAATATTGAAGTTAATGGAACAGACTATGATACCAAAGACGGAACTTGTGTGCGTGATTATGTGCATGTAACCGATATTGCTGAAGCACACCTTGATGCCGCTAAATACTTGGAAAATGGTGGTAAATCGGATATATTTAATTTAGGCACAGGATATGGTCATACAATTTTAGAAGTTATTAAAGAACTTGAAAGAGTAACAAGTAAAACAATTAGTTATAAATCAAATCCTAGGCGAGAGGGTGATGCTGTGAGTTTAATAGCAGATACTAAAAAAGCTATTCATGTTTTGAAATACACACCAAAATATGATTTGATCTCAATTTTAAATACAGCTTATGAATGGCACAAACATGGTTAAAAGAGTTAATCCAATTAATATTGAAGAAAAGATAGATTCAGGTCTATTACAAAATAGTACCAACTTCTTGGTTGGCGAAATCGATTGTGAATCTACTAAAAAAATTATTAAGTGGATTGTTTATGAAAATACACTTAGCATCAAAACACCATTAACACTTTATATTAATTCACACGGCGGGTCTTTACTTGATGCCTTTGCTTTAATTGAAGTAATGAAAAAATCGAAACGAAAGATAAGAACGATTGGTATTGGTTCAATTATGTCAGCCGGTTTTTTAATCTTTGTTTGTGGTACCAAAGGCGAAAGGTATATCACTAAAACATCAAGCATATTATGTCATCAATTAAGTACCGAGGTTGAAGGTAAACACCACGACATCAATTCTTATTATAAAGAAACTGAAAGAAATGTTCAAAACATGGTTGAAATTTTATCACAAGCTTGTGACTTTGATAAAAACGAAATTAAGAAATTATTGTTACCACCAACCGATGTCTGGTTAACGGCTAATGAAATGATTCAATTCAAACTTGCTGACAAATACTATGAGGATTTAAAATGACATATCAAAAAGAATTAAAAAGAAAAATAGCCGAACTTGAAGCTAAAATAGCATTAGTTGAAGTTGATAAATTAGCATTAGAAAAAGAACTCAATCGCCTAAAACTTGTTGAATTTGAAGAAGATTTGCGAGAAGAGGGCAAACAAACCCTACTCAAAGGATAATATCCTTTTCAAATCAAGAGCTTAATAGAGCTTGACAAAATGGTATTTTTATGTTATCATGGACACATGATAAAAATGCCTAAAATAGATTCAGTTGTAGAGGTAACAACCCGTTACCAAACCAATACATTTTTTGCCGATAAAGACGGCTATCAATACTTTAAAACTAAAGGCAAAGTGGTTGTAGCTCCCAAAGGCACTTCAGCTGATTCCTTTGCCATTCAATCTGATAGATTATCCGTTATTAATCTAGGTAAAGTGATCGATATTCTATACCTAAAAGGCAAATCTATTGATATTCAATCTTATATTGTAAAAGGTAAAGGTGGTCAATATCAAATTATTCGTAACGGCCAAGAGTATTCTTGTACCTGTATAGGATTCAAATACCACTCAAAATGCAAGCATATCAATGAAATCAAAGAATCCCTTAAAAATCAAGAGCTTAGCTAAGTTGTTGATTTCATTCGCTTTTTAGCACTTGACATTTACTGTTTTTTATGATAGAATAGTTGTATAAAATTGAAAAGGATGTATTATGTTATTAGATACTAAAATTAAGAGTCCTGCCAAAAAGACCCAATCTGAGGTTTTAGATTTGATTGGCACGATTAAAAGTTTATCAAAAAAAGAATATGATTTTTTTATTGATGCTTTGGTCAATGATTATCCAGAAATTGCCGATAAACTTCAATTTGAAATTAATACTTATTTTCGGGAGAAAAATTAATGATTAGATTTATTTTTGGTTTTTTTCTTATTTTTGGTGTAGTCGGTGGTATTGAAAATACCGAAAATATAACACTTGAAAAATCCATTATATTTGCACTAGCTACAATTTTAGCTTTAGTGTGTATCTATTATGGATCTAAAAAAATGGATGAATATTAATTGATAATTTATATTAATCAATCTTTTAAAAGGAAAAAAAGGAAACCTAATGCTAAACAACGAGCGCTACAAGCTTCTTGGAAAAGTCTCCTTGATAAATGGAACATTAAACCAGATAATTTGAGAAAGTCTAAAGTCGTTTTAATTAAAGACGTTCCTTATCGCAGGGAGACCGTCCAATACCCGTCCCTTAATTCTGGACTAGGTAATACTTGTAAACCTAAAGACAAGGTTTATACAGGCACGGCAATGCTCGGAATAGGTACCCTTCATAAGTCCAATGCTGTTCCGGTCTTCAATAAAGAAGACGCTGAGGAACAAGCCAAAATGAGAAGATAAAATGCCCTTTAAAATCAATGATTTAGCAAAACCCTTAAAAATCAAGAGCTTAGCTGCTAAAATAATGCTTGACTTTTCGGTAAACTTGTGATATAATGGTTTCATAGAATTGAAAAGGACACAAAATATTATGAAATTATTATCAACAGGCAATCCAAAAATCTTAAAAGGTATAAAAAAAGGTTATAACACTTATATTTTACACCTTGCACCAGCTGATTTATCAGGTTATAATACATGCCCAAAAGCTACTGTTGGTTGCAAGGCTGCTTGCCTTAATACCGCTGGTCGTGGCGGCATGTTTAAAAAGGGTGAAAATACCAATATGATTCAAGAGGCTCGTATTCGTAAAACAAAAATGTTTTTTGAAAATCGTGTCGAATTTATGAATCAATTGATTAAAGACATTGAATTGGCTATCAAGCAATCTGCTAAAAAAGACTTGATTCCAGTATTCCGTTTGAATGGTACCTCTGATTTAAGTTTTGAAAAATATGAGGTTACTCGTAACGGTAAATTATATCGTAACATTTTTGCGGCTTTTCCTGAAACCCAATTTTATGACTATACCAAGGTTTTAGGTCGCAAGGTTACTGAAATTAAAAATTATCAATTAACCTTTTCAGCTGCTGATGGAAATGATGCTGATGTAGCTAATGCTATTAAACAAGGTTACAATATCGCTACAGTTTTTGGTCTTAAAAAGACTGAACCAATGCCTGAAAAATATTTGGGCATGCCAGTTTTTAACGGCGATGAATCAGATTTAAGATTCTTGGATCCAAAAGGCGTTATCGTTGGTCTTTATGCTAAAGGTAAAGCTAAAAAAGATACAAGTGGTTTTGTGAAATATCCAGTTTTCATGTTGAAAGCTGCTTAATTAAAAGGGGAAATATATTATGGGAACACGAAGTTTAACCTATGTTTATGGTGGTGACCGAGAAACCAATCCGTTGATTTGTTTGTATCGTCAATATGATGGTTATCCTGCCGGCCATGGCCAAGAACTGATTGACTTTTTGAAACCAATTAAATTGGTCAATGGGTTAGGATTGAATAGTGATGGTAAAAAATTAGCGAATGGTATGGGTTGCCTTGCAGCTCAATTGGTCGCTTATTTCAAAGATGGGCCGGGTCAATTTTACCTCCATGAACCGGTATTGGACCAAGATTCTTGCCAAGATTATGAATATCATATCTTTGACCATGAAATTGAAGTTAAAGACGGGTATGGTAAAACCGTTTTCGCTGGCGACTATGAAGAATTTGATAGCTTTTGTAAAGCTGACGAATAGCGGCAAACATGGCAGTCCGCTCTTGACAAATCTGCCTACTTATGATACAATTGTATCTCAATAATAAAAATTGGAGTTTATATTATGAATAAAGTAACAAAAGCAACAAAAACAAAGTTGAAGCCTTTTCAAAAGCTTCTTACAATTATGATTTCTGGTAAGCCAGTAACAATTGAAGAAATTGATATTTTGCTTGGTAAAGAAATTTATATGTATCGTATTTCAACCTATATTTGGCATATTAAGACTGTTGCTAATGGTGTAGTTAAAGCTATTAAAACGGGTCGTAAAGTGACTGCTTATCAATTAATAAATGTGGATCAAATTAAGGATTACATGATACAAGTTGGTATAACAGGTTCAAGTTATACGCCCGGTGCTACAATTAAAAAACCATCCATCTCTAAATTGGCTGAGTTAAATTCAAAACCAGTAATTGATGTTGTGGTTAAAACACCAGTAGCACAAGCTGCTTAATTTTAATTTATTAATTTTATAAGTTAAGTCATAGGGAATTTAGCCCGAACCGAGTTATCGGTAGCGGGCTAGTTTTAAATAACCGTAATGGTGCCCTACCCCTATTTTTATGATTAAATATATCATACCTTTAGCATTGGCTAGTGGCCTTGTGCAGGCAAGAACAGAGATAGGTATCGGTGAATACCGCTACGGTCCCGATACACCTCAAAACCTTGCCTGTTTAATGGCTGAAGATTTGGCAAAAGAAAATGCTATCACAAGGTTTGTTGGTGAAGAAATAGAATCTTCCACTTTTGAAAGATGTAACGAGCGTGATTGTGAGTTACAAAAAGACACCACGAATGATATAAAAGGTTACATCAAACATATTCACACCAAACAGGAAAGAAAAGTTGAATTGAAAGGCTATACATCGTGCATTGTTACGATTAGAGCTGATGTTGAAAAGTTAAAGAATGAAATTAAATTGAATCTCATTAATGATTCTTTTCAATTTAAAACCGGTGAAGAAATTGTTTTCCGTGGAGTGGTAAACAAAGTTGGCAATCTGGTTATATACAATTTATATGATAATATGTATAATAAAGTATATGAAGAAAAGATTACCACTATTAATAAAGAATTTGTGTTACCATCCTCAAAGAATAAAATAGTAGCAAGGTTACCCGAAGATAAATTATCTTCAAAAGAAGTTTTGATGTTTCTGTTTACCGAAAATGATTTTGAATTTAAAAACAAACTTACAGAGCTTGAAATGAAATCATTTTTGAGAAATATACCATCAGAAAAAAAACAAATAGTTAATCGTTATGTTTATATTATGAGGAATGTATGATGAAAAATAAATTAGTAATAGCACCGCTAGTGTTAGCATTAGTTGGTTGCTCAAGTATTAAATATACCACAGGATTTGAAGTGACGGCGCCTAATTCAACCGCAAAGGCTGAAGTTGGTGCAGAAATTGCTTATCCAGATTGGTATAAAGAGTCTAAA
>Ga0194115_10002276_pt1 | contig 23033 bp, 33 predicted proteins | sample TA2MahsurfametaG_3_FD_148656 | JGI IMG/M metagenome (GOLD analysis project Ga0194115, IMG submission 148656) | Freshwater microbial communities from Lake Tanganyika, Tanzania - TA2015002 Mahale S4 surface | ecosystem: Environmental > Aquatic > Freshwater > Lake | place: Tanzania: Lake... | reverse complement strand
GACAATATATTATGAAAGCTTCTTCAAAGCTTATTGGTGCTGAAATTGATTTTATGAATAATTTTGAACCAAATTATTTAATTGCTCAAGGTTTACAAAAATTTATGCCAGATCAATGGGAAGCTGGCATAAGATACACTGGAGATGATGTTAATATTTTAAACAAAGTTAAAAACTTTAGAACTCGTATTTGGCCTGATTATACATGGACAAATAGTTCTAAGATTAATCATGTGTATCCAGCTCCTTGGCCTAACTTGAAATAATTATATGTACCTCCTTGGTGATGTACCCACCCAGATTGCATATTTGGATACCTCCTTCCTCCATGACCTTTATCCAGGGTCTACTGGAGATTTTATACCCGTGGAGATCTTTTCAGCAGTCTCTATACCCAGAAGATGCTTGATGTTTAATGTGATGAGTGAATGGGGAGCTCAGTTTGCTAGAGTACCTATCCATTATCTGTCCTTTGTAAGTAAACCAACCACCTCCTACCCCTTGGATTGGTTACAGTTGTGGGATAGTTATAGTTACTACTTTACCGTTGGTAGATTTGAATACCTTAAAAATGCTTCAGCTTATATTGTTCTTAAAGATAAGAATAAACATATAGGTAAGTATGCATTCACCATAGACTGGTGTAACGGGGAGGATTATAAATTAGGTTATAGTGAAATAGCTTCAGGCCACAAATGTGCTCATATAATATGGGGTGAAGGTGGGCAGTTATTTGCTCAACCAAATAATAGAGTTATTTGGAGAGATTCAGGAGCATGGATAAGTAAAAAATTACCAGAAGAAAGTAAAGATTGGAAAGTGTTTAGTAAAGAGTTTTCTGTAGAAGGATTAGCACATAAATGGACCGCTGGAAATGAAGAACTTATGTATTATCAGTTTGTAGAAGATAAATGATATATATGAATGAGGAATTAAACCCTAATGTAATTGTGTCCGATGATCTTAAGTTTGATGGTAAAAATATCGTTATACCTAGGTATTGGATAGATAATCTTTGTGAGTATATTAAAAATCATGACCCCGATAAAGAGTTGGAGGCCGATAAAGAAGATTTTATACTCTTTAGAAATTTTCTTTATACTGTTGTAAATCCTTTAGTATGCTATTTCGTGTTCGATGATCTTAAGTTTGATGGTAAAAATATCGTTGTACCTAGTTATTGGATAGATAATCTTTGTGAGTATATTAAAAATCATGACCCCGATAAAGAAGATTTTATACTCTTTAGAAATTTTCTTTGGAGTGTTCAAGAATATAGAAATCAAGGTAATTGATAATAAAAAACCCCTACACGTGGTAGAGGTGTGGTGAAGATATTTATGTGTGAGATTATTGTTGCTGCTTTTCAGGTGCTACTATTGACCATATACCACCTATTAATGCTAATGCAGCACCAATGAGAGTTTCAGCTCCTGTGAGGTCAAGCTTGCCTTTTGCGATCAAAAAACCAGATCCAAAAGTGAGTACGTGTCTTATGATTCCTAATACCTGTGTCTTGTTCATATAGTTATTTATTCTTTTGTAGTTTGTTTGTTAGGGTGATTATAAATAATTACATGAAGTTTAATGAGTTGTTTGATCTGTTAGATGATTTACCCGATTGTAATAGTGACCGTTACCCTTCTTATGTAGATGAAGGTTGGAGAGATTGGTTGGCAGCTGCAGCAATTGGCGCTAGCACCCTTGGTGGTGTGGCAGGTTTACAGGCAAAACCCGTTAAAGTGTCTAAACAGTTGGTTAATGTTAGAAAACCTCAAACCGTGCAACAAGCAAAATTAGTTGCACCAGGCAAAACCTTTGATAAGTCACTTGATAAAACCTTTGATAAGTCTTTTGTGGATTATATTAAATTTGTGGAGAATAATACCAGAAAAGGCTTTAATAAAGAAAAGAAATTGTGGTACCCCCATAAAAGCTTTGAAGGTGGTAGTGATACTATAGCGTATGGCCATAAAATTGTGCCCGGTGAAGATTATTCTAGTGGCATTACCGAGGAGCAAGCTGAGCAGTTGTTGGTTAGAGATTTGAATAAAGCTAAAGCACAGGTGTTGAGAGAAGTTAAAGGCCGTGAGTTGAGTAAAAAACAAATGGAGATGTTTGTGGACTTTGTCTTTAATATGGGTACACTTAAAAAGTTTCCTAAGTTTACTAAAGCAGTACTTAATGGTGATGTTACTACAGTGAAAGCTCAATATAAAAGGTTTAGTGGTGGTAAAGAGTTGAAAGGTAGAAATGTGGCCTTTGCTAGAAGATTCTTTACCTGATGTGATTATTATTGAGACCCAGAGCGGTAAGAGAGGCGTGTGGTTATTAGCTTTGTGGATATCTTAACCGCGTATATCTGATACCCGGAGCGGTAATAGATTTATACATTTATTAATTGTGTGTAGTTATGATATGATACTATTAGATCCCTAAAGCTCCAATGAGCATTTATATGGGTATGTTAGTGAAGTGAGTAGTTAAGTTGTATTAAGTGAAGTTTATATCTTTATAATTGTATAAAGTTAGTAGTTAAGTTAGTAGTTATGTTGTATTAAGTTTACCCTCTCCGGATAGAGATCGAATTCGAGATTATATATTATATGGAGTTCCCAAAAACATTCCATAAGAATCTCTATATGAGTGAACATTATCTCAGGTGTGCGATCACGGGTAAGACTCGCAAAACCACAACAAAGTATTTAGAACAGGTATGTAAAAAGCACTCAATGACATCAGAACAGTATAAGGGTAACTACATATGTAGGGAGGCTGCGGTATTGCTCAACGCTGGTAAGACCATAGAGGAGATACGTGCAATGATACCCACCCCACCGGATACAATAATAAGTAACGAACAACTCACTATAATGAGGTCATTGAATATAACTAAGCAAAAGAGTACCAAGTTTATAGGATAAGAAAAATTCAGAAAATTGTTCATACACCTATTGAAATACCAATACTGTATTTTATTATATTAGTGTATGAAGAATAACAGCAATAAGAACACTAACAAACAGACTGATATCACCACAAAGCGACTTTTCGCTAAGAACGCACGACCAAAGATGGTCAAGGTAATACTTGAGAGAGGCACACGTGGTAACTACCATGTAATGGGTGCTGAGTATTTGGATGAAGTCAACCAATACAGAGCTAGCTGGCGTAGTTTAGACGCACGTGACACTGCATCTGAGCTTAGGAAGGCTGCCAAGGCTGCACATATGCTCACGGTAAACTAATAGGTAGGTACAACTAATAGCTGTACTGAACTAATAGCGGGGTTTCGCGATAACGTAGCGGGGCCTCGCTAATTTTTTTACAACAGGTTACAAAAGTTGATTACCGGGTTAATATAAATAAAAAACGTATATGGCTAAGAACAAAAAGTTAACTCAAGATCAACTTGATCAATTAGATGGGTTGTGTGAAGACTTCATTGTAGCGGGTGATGACTTAATGGCTTATATGGATGAAGTTATTTCAAAGAGCAACGACGGTTACAGTACAGTCACTGCTCTTAAAAAGACCATAAACAACTTACAAGAAAAGATCGGTAAACTAACTGATGTTGCAGAGAGTAACGATTGGGACTCACTAAGTGATGACTATGAAAACAATTTTTTATATGACGAAGACGATGGAGATGACGATGACGATGAATAAATAATTACATCACATTACTAAAGGGTGTTGATGGTAATGTGATGACGTATAGGGCTCCTAGGGGGTTGGTGTTGTGTCCTCCTAGGAGTTCCTTTGTATACAACTACCACTAGTACAACTTAAGTACCAGTGGTATATCAATTTTAGGTTAACACTACTCTCCTAGGAGGTTTACTTTACGAATACCTATAGGTTCCTTATTCTAAGCTACAACAGATTGAAGTCTTCCTAATGGTATCTTTAGTTCCTTTTTTGCTTGATGTTCCTAGGAGATTAGGTATAATGAAAGTTCCTATTTGAATTTATGGGAACAGAATTATCTGGATCTTCCTAGGAGATTTTCTATCATATAGGATTTAGGAACAGCTATCCGCAAACGACGTAAAACGATCTCAAAAAACATCTTGACCCTCCTAGGAACTCTGCTATAATGATGGGGTAAGGTAAAACAATCTTACGTTAAGGATTAAATTATATGACCGCAAAAGAAGTATACGACAATTTAATTAAAGGCTCCGCACCTAGAGAACAACACTTAAGCAAGATGGCCATATTAGTATTATGTGCTATTGCTCATGTTAGTGCTGAGAAAGCAAAGAAGAATCCAAACTCCACAGACGGTGTTACATATGATCAGGTATACGAAGCATGTAAGAAGGTCAAGTTAGATAAGCTTATTGCTCCTGATATAGAAGGTAAGGAAGAGATGAGAGATGATATAGTCCAAGCAGCTGCTATATTAGGGGTAATGGGTCAACTAGGATGTGACAATCCTGATGATGGTTTGTACCCTACTTATCCGGGTATGATTAGTGCATGTAAGATTTTCATTGAACAGAGACCGATGAAGGTATCTGCTGTATACGATGTAGCAACTGTATTAGGTGTTGCAGAGAAGAAAGCAATTATAAACAACTAATTATGACAACTTACAGAGAACTAGCTATTCAACTATTAAAGCTCAATGAAGAACAGCTTGATCAGACTGTAACTATATACTCCGGTAATCAAGATGAATACCATGGTGTAGTGGGTACACATTTTACCAGTAAAACAGATGTATTAGATGCTGATCATTTCTACCTTGAAATTGATTGATTGAAAAGGGAACAGAGGATATAATAGAATTTAGTAGGACAAGATCCTACGTTAAGAACAACATAAACATATGACTGAGATCCAAATCGAGAGTAACATCCCACTAATCCGTAAAAAGGACCAAAAGAAGCGTAAATTGCGGGAGTTGAAGTATAACTGGCCATTGAAGGATATGGATGTGTCCCAGAGCATCTTTATTCCGATGGAACACTTCCCTGAGCGTGTACGTACTGGTGATGATACCCCTACACACTATACTAATAATGTAGTGCGTGCACATATGAAGCGACATCGGATGAAGAATCGAAAATTCAAAGCGAGGAAGGTTGTTGATGATTTTGGTACTATTATTGGAGCTCGTATTTGGCGAGTTTCATAAGGTGGGTGGAGAGTTGGCAGATCTCTCTAAAACTGCCTTTTAATAACTACATACCCCCACTAATGATGCCTGAAATAAAAGCAATTTATAATATTAACGATGAAGCTAGACTAATAAAGTATAACGAGAAAGAAGGGTGTTATGAGTGGTATGATGAAATCAATCAACAATTAACCATATACAATGTTAGAGTGAAGGAGACCGAAGTGGTGGTGAATATATATCAATCACCTATACTACAAGGTAATCGTAAGAGTGCAAAGGATAACATTTTATGGAGAACCAAATGTACGTATGGTAAGGAGTATATGCGTATGATAGCTGAAGAGTTATCTAAATCATAAGATATTTTCTAGATAAGAGGTGTAACTTATCTAGTGTGTAGGTAGGTTGGTTGGTGCAAAGTAGGGGTGCGTCTACTATAAAACGCACACATTTTATGTCCAATATACAACATAGGTCAACACGTCCAGGTCCTCAAATCTGCGATATATCAGGTCACCCTAGAATTAATACAATAAACTGGGTTGAGTTTAATAAGAAACTTAATGCCTATATGCGTAAGAGAGGGTTGTTGGACGAACCTTTCCTTAGAGGTATAGCTGCTAGAAAGGGTAAGACCGAAGATAATACTATGGAACCAGAGTCAGTTCCAGTGAAAAAGAAAAAAAGAAACCGGAAAAAAAGCTGATTTTTTCCTTGACGGGAATGGGAAATCTTCTATAATGGGAGGTAGCAAGAGAGAGTTCTTGCTAGCTAGCAAACAATAAACTAAACTAAACTAATATGAGCGAAGAGAATAAGCAGAAAAATCCGCATCTGTTCTGTCTGATTACTGGCAAGTCTAGGCCTACTACTTGGGCCTATCTGCGTGATAAAGCTGCTCGTCTGAGCATCGAAGTTGATACGCTGGTTAATAATTATGTCAGCAGGGAGGCTATTACCCAGTTGCTTGATGGTAAGTCTGTTACTGATATCCGTGCTGGTTATCAAGAGGCTCCTAATACTGAGATCAGCGAAGATCGTCTTGCTGAGCTTATTCGTTTGAATAGCAAAGCTAAGAAGGCAGCTGAGAAGTTCAATGTTGTTGCTACCATTGTTGATGTTAATAAGGATGGTCAACCTTCTGAAGAGAAGCCTAAGAAGTCTAAGAAGAAGACCAAGGCAGAGTCTGAAGAGACTGCAGTTGAAGCTTAATAGTTATTAAGCTGTAATAGGTGTGTAGTATTCATAGGTTTGAGGGGCTAATAGTTTTGTTGAACTATTAGCCCCTTTTTTTTCTTTTGTCTCCCTGCAGTTGTAACATTATCGTTTTACCCATGATATACTCTTATGAGCTTATAATCGAAACACCCGGTAATGTTATGCTCTCTAACCACCCGCACGATGAGGAAGGCTTTACTAATGCATTGCATAGAGTAGGTAGTTTGAGAAAACATTATAAAAATCTTATGGCTACTATCTGGTCATCTAAAGATGATTTGATAGTTTATACATGTGGTGAAGCTTCAGAGTTGATAGATGGTATCCGCACTACCAAATTACCTAAAGTTAAATAGTACGTAATATGGAAAGATTAAACTTTTTTCCATTTTTTTATTATTAAATGTTTGTGTGGTAGTTATACTAGTGTGTAAAGACTCTATAAACCCTATAGAGTATCTAAGGTATAGTAGGTACACTACATTGGAGATCGTAATAGAGTCGACCACGGTACCCGGGTTACTTTGTAGAACTTTTCCCAATTCTATCCAGAATAAAACAATTTCTTTTAATATTGAAGGGAATAGGGAACGGATATATAATGTGAAAGTAGAAAAGTTATATATATATGAAAAGATATTATATTGTGAAAGTTAATGGTAACAAATTGGATATTAAAAAAGTTGTTGACAAATTAAAAGATGTTAAAGATTATTTGATAAAGAATAATGTTAAAAGTAAGATGTTATGGGAGAATGATGATTGTGTTAAAGATTATTTTAATGTTTTGTTTATATTTAATTGTTTGGGGGAAGGGTTAAATATAAAAGGTGATATAATTAGAGTGTGTAGTATTGGTAATAGTAAATTGAATGTAGTAGAAGTTAAGGAGAAATTAAAATATGATAATTAAAGTTATTGAAATTGATAGGTATGTGTTTGATGGTGAGTATGTGGTTGAGGTTAGTAATGTAGAAATGAATGATGATTTGTGGAATGATGTAGAAGGTATGTGGTATGAATTTAATAAGAGATATGATGATGTGGGTAGTAAAGAGGGGGTGTTGGAAGGGTGGAAGGTGGTAAGAGAAGAGAATGTTGTTGTGGTTATTAGTGAGATGGAAGAAGTAGTGTTTGTGAAGGTTTAGAAGTTGTTGAAGTGGAGTGAGTATTAATTGGATGGAATTGGGGAAAGTTTGGGTGGGCTTTTCCCAATTCCATCCAGCTTTTTCTCCACGTGTAAAACTTTTTTCATTTCCGAATTGACGCATCTAGGAACACCTCTATAATGGTATGTGCAGTGAATATCACATCTAACAATAAAACAAAATGAATAAATACCAGCAGCTCGTTGAACTCTATAACAAAGCCTTTGAACACTTTAATAAAGAGTTGTTCAATAACAAATTACCTAAAGTAGTTATTACTATCCAAACGAGAGGTCGTAAGAAGTGCTATGGTTGGTTCCATAAAGATCGTTGGAATGAAGCTGGTCAACCTGCACATGAAATCAATATGAGTGCAGAAAATATCAACCGCACTAAAGAAGATCAATGTGAAACACTCATACATGAAATGGTGCACCTACATAATGCAATTCGTAATGTAGATGATTGTAATGCACTCCAATACCATAACAAGCACTTTAAGAGTGCAGCTGAAGAGGCTGGTTTGTTAGTAATGAAATATCCTGGACGAGGTTGGGCTATGACCTCTCTAGGTGAGAAAGCTAAGAGAGTTGTAGACGGGTTTAATGAGACCTTCCCTACCGATACATTTAGACCTGAACAGAAAAGCACCTACGTCAGAATCTATACCGTTATGTGCTCAGAAGAAGATTATGCTAAGTTCAAAATGATACAATGTGATATGACTCAAAAGGAATTGTTTGCTGATATGATGAATGTATATCAAGAACATATCGCAAATGTAAGTGCTGTAACCGTACAGTAAATGTTAATTGTGTATGTTGAGTAGTTGGTAGGTAATAAATGTACAGAACTATTATTTGTGTGCGTATATTAAAGTTGGTTAGTAGCAAACATACCCACCTAGCATTTTAAGAGCATGGAGCGCACAAAAAGCTCCATGCTCTTTTTTTATGGCTACGGAGCATTTTCTTCTTGAGTTCCTATAGCGAGACGCTATACTCCACTGCTGGGTAACGGAATTTGTAGATAGGAAATAGGTGTTGACTTTTTCGGGAACCCGCATGGGAACTTTTTTTTGCAAAAAATTCAAAATTCCAATATGGGTTCCCAAAATTTTTTTTGCTAAAAAATTCAATAATTTCACATAAGGTTCCAAATATTACAAAACTACCAATTAAATACTAATATGGGGTTAGTCAATTTTCATTACATAGAAACTACTAGCGAACAATTCGCCAACAGCATAGTAAACGGTATTATAAGCATTATAATCAACCCCCATGAGGAAATTAACAGGACTTACCCATGGTGGTTAGGCTACAAAAATTTACCCCCCAACGAATTAGCAAAAAAACTAAATTTCGTAAAGATAGGAGATACCGATGGATCCGAAAATGTCAAAGAGATAATCAGACAACAAATTTCGAATAATCGATACACCTCCATTAACGATATAAAAGATAACATTGCATGGACTGCATCGGAGACTCCTTTCGGATCGAAGTTCGATACGAAGGTAGGTTCAATACTCCTAGCAGGTCACGGTCTAGCACCAATAGTTGGAGCTACTGACCCGTACAGTATAAAAAACGAAAAAAAGGTAAGGGTAATATGGTTACCTGTTCCAAGTACAGAATTCAACGATAATTTAAGAAACAAACCACCGGGTACAAAGACAAGGGTAATAATCAACAACACTACTGTTCCTATATCATTTGACGACACTCTAGAATTTCTAACCAACAGGTATCAGGACATAAACAATTTTCTAAACAACAAGATCAAGGCATGGAACGACAAATTCAAACCTGTCAAAACATTTTACGATTTATACAACAAACTATGAAAACCACAGAGCCGCCTGGAGGGGTCAGCCAATGAACTCCACATTATTCGTATACGATTCGCTCACACCTATAGATACTCAAGAGCGACTAAACAAATCTCTAAAGGGTATAAACATAGAATACCCTAGTTTTAACTATTTAAATGCTACAAGTTACGATGATTTATGGTTTGTTCGGAGTAAGATAGCCACACCATATGGTTTACACAACAACATGGTAAACATACGTTTATTTGGCTATGATGGAGATAAGCAACAAACTTTACGAGACAAAATAAGATACAAACACTATAAAAGTTTTAAAGGTATACTACACGATATACCATCATCATCTGAAAAAAGACTAGGTGTATTTTCTACAGTTGCACATAATTCATTAATAGGTTTATGTGAATTTCCACTTTTAAAGGAAAAAGTATATAACATCAATGAATTAACTATATACACTCTTGCACCTAATGCGGATCTTGACATAAAGAGTGCAACACAATGTATACCTGAATGCGAGGGTATGGTTAAGGGTATAGAGTATCTAGCAAACATTTTGCAAGAAAATGTCTCTGACAGTCAAAAATCACAACGAACACCCAATTTAACGTTTTACAACTTCTACAACAAACTATGATACCATACAAATACGACAAATTGGGATACGATACGGTAATAAAACAATTTCTAGGTGTTTTTTTAGAAAAAGCTATACGATTTTACCCTACTTTTTTTTCTGAGCTTGGGTACAGACTTGATGATAAACCTGACGAACTAAATTTCGTACAGGTAAGACTTCACAAACCTACTGAGGATAACGTAGCTTGGCGTAGTTCTGATGAAATAATTAAAAAAACAATTGATGGCAACATAGAGAGAGCTTTACCTTCCAAGGTATATTATAAATTCAAAGATATAGGTGGCGATCTAGAAGAGATAGGTGTATTCAGTGCTTCCAACGGGGACATAACTAAAGAATTCATAATAGGGTTAGTAGAAGACCGGTTACTGGTTAACCCACGGGTAAAACAATTATACGGGTACATAATAGGTCCATCACAACATGTAATGACAATACCTGATTATTACAAAAACCCAGACATAATAAAATTAATTACTGATACAGCCATCGCTATACAAATGAACATATTAAAGAAACCCTCAAAACAAACACCCAATTTAACGTTTTACAACCTCTACAACAAACTATGAGTAACACTATAATATATGAAACAATATCAAAAGCTTTTTTATACAAACATGTAAGAGAAGGTTTTGAAGATACTGATTTTTATCAAGACTACGGTTACACCGATAACAGTTTTGACTATTTTCGTAATGACAATGAGAAGAAAATTAGGTTTAATCCAATACAATTAATATTCCCCAAATATTTATATAACAACGACATAAACCATCCATTAACAAAAAGAAAAATACAAGACTCTAAAAACCTAGCTATATCTGAAATTTCAACTAGTTACAACACTAAAAACTATCCTACGGTTAGTTTACCTGTTATACTCAGTGATGTGCTAACAGATGATGAACAGGTAGGGTTATTTAAAGTAAGACGTCACGAAACTGTAATAGGTATAATATCGGTCAAATCTCTTATGAATCTACAGCAAGGATTTGTATACATTATACACCTCGCACAAGGGTTTGATATTCAAAATATTCAAACATCATTTCAAAAAGCAAAGCTTGAAGTCAACACAGTAGACTACTATAAAGGTATACAAAATCGAATACTACCTGAAGCTCTAATTCAACCACCCTCACCTGCTAAAAAGTTTTACGATTTATACAACAAACTATAACTACTCTTTAGTAGCTTTCAACAAAGCTCTTGGAGCAGTATCCAATAAAATTGCCATCAATCTACCTTCAGCACCTTCATCTTTATTAAAGAATCTATTAGTAAACACCAATAAGGAATTATACACAAGCTGGGGTAAATAGGGTTTAAGCATTTTAATTTTTTCAGTCATCAATATTTTTGCAGCTTTCTGCTCTATACTACCTTTATAATTTGCATCATCTCTTAATTTTGGTGCAACTAATTTAGCTAATTGTATTAACTCAGCTAAAGGTGCTGATTGAGGTATGGATTCTAAATCTCCTAATATACTACTACTTGACTTATATTTTGTTACATCGGTTGTTTTGCGTTGATTAAGAGTATTATTATAAAACTTCACCAATGATATAACCGGTGAAATGAGAAGGTAATTCAATCCGATAGAATCTTGAGCTAAATTTTTACGTTGTTCAACTAAAGAAAAGTATCTATCTAATGCACTAGTTAACTTATCTTTATCTTCAGTAGATTTTAAAAGAGTATCTATCAATGAATTGAGAGTATTTTGCTCATTACTATTTTGATTTTCCACAGCAGCTTCCAATTCACCTCTTATAACATCTATTTCTTCTTTTACTTTATCAATAAGGCTTGTTATTTTATCGGGGTTATTTGTTGTTTTAAGGGTAGTCTGTAATGAGGCTAATCTCTGAATAAGAGGTTGTAGTTGATTTATCTTAGCTTTTACGGTGTTATAATTTTCTACAAATGGTACTGCAGCATTTAAGAAAGTTTGCTTATGTTCTTCATTTTGAATTAATCTTTTAAATGCATCTACAATTACTGCATAAGTTGCTTTTACTCCAGTTGGTACTGGTGTATTAGGTAATTTTATATCTTCTTCAGGGTCTCTATTTATAAATCCAATATCAGCAATAGTGCTTTTGGTAGGAAAGCCTCTTACCTTTTCACTTTCCCTAGCTGAGTGGGAACCAAGCATATAACCTGATCTTTCAGCTTCTACTATCAACTTATCAAACGTCATATATTTATTTATATTTCCATATAAATAGCTTTACCTATTAATATGAACAACAGAATATTGATATGTGGTTTACCTAACTCTGGTAAGACAACATTTGCTAAGTTTTTAACTGAAGAATATAAAAACAACGAGAAACCATATAGTTGGCTTAACGGCGACGCTATAAGAGAATTATATCAAGATTGGGATTTCAGTTTAGAGGGGAGACTCAGACAAACAAACCGTATGTTTACCATAGCTAATGATTGTAAATATAGGGATGTAATTATAGATTATGTTTGTCCGTTAGAAGAATACAGAAAAATAATTAAACCCACCCATTTAATCTATATAGATACTAATGACCACACACCCTATGAAGATACAAAAAACTTATTTGAACCTGTATCAAACCCAATAATAATTGTTAAAAACAAAGACAATATATACAAACAAGCAAAAGAGCTATATAATCAGTTAAAAATATAATGTATACTCCGTTCAAAATAATGTATTTCTTCATTATTTTTTACACCATCTACAGTAGATAACAAATCGATATAATATTGTTTATTATGTTGTAATATTTTTTCTCTCGAAGCAGAAAATATTATACCATGGTACCAAATCATGGTATTCGGATCAGGTTTTGGTTTTTTAATATATAAATCCCAATATTCACCGTAAGTAGTTTTCGCTGGTGTTAGTTCACCTGATTGTATCTCTTTTAACCATTTATCATGGTGAATGATTCTACCCCAACCATGGAATGGCATATTTAAATCTCCGCACCAATTGCCATATCTTTCGCATACACCTAAAAACTCTTTATTTTTAAATTTCTCTATAGTAAATTGCGGGTCATGTTCATGGGGTGTTGCTTGGGTAAAGAGAGTATAATCAGCTAAACTATTATAATTATCAATAATATGATAAAGGTGAGTATAGGCATCTTTACCATAATTTGGTATATAAGTTATGTTGCTATCAATATAGGGGGTTTGTAAATTATCTACTTTTTGATATATCTTAACATTATCATGATTACCCAACCATGTAATATTTTCTTTATATCTTGTTACAACTACTTGTAAGCTATCCACAATTTAATTTAATTAGACAAGTGATTTTTTCTACAAACAAAATAATATAATATATGTCAATCAATTTAAAGAGACGGTTTACAGAGATGTCTAATTTTTTACCTAATACAGTTGAACAATTTATATGTAATTATGGGTTGGATAAGACAATCGATTTTTTACCAACACAATATGATCAATACAAAACTGACGATGAAAATGGGTTATATTGTTCTCCGCAAGTGCTTGCACAAATTTTAATAAGACTAAAGCCATTTTTCGGTATAACCAATTTTACAACATACCCTAACAATCTTACACAACAAGTTCGCAACACTCACAATTTTATAAGCACATTTTTTGATGTATGTAGTATTAAACCAGTTACATCGACAGTTACAAATGACTCTAATCATAAAACCGATATTGCATATGTTACAAGTAATTATGATATAAACGAGCTAGACAATATTATTAAAAACACAACTAACGCTATAGTTGTTGAGGATATCAACCGTAATGCGATTATCCAAAGAATAGCACAATTTAAAACCCACAATGTTATAAGCTATTATTTTACTGATAACACAAACAACCCAGTATCATCAGCAATGGTTTTATACAAAAACTTTGCAATGTTTGAATAAGTATTTACGTGAAAAAATTCTATAAAGTACTTGAAGATTTCCCTGCAAGTTTTGATCAAACTTCTGATAATGCAAATAATATGAGAGGATTAACTCCTCAAACATATAGAAGCCCTGAAGTTGATGAAGAAGAATCCAAGACAGAAAATTTACAAATTAAAGATGCTATTAAAAAAATAATTGAAGGCTTACAAAATAGAGAAACTCTTGATAAGAATGGTGTTCAAAAAATTGTATCCATGTTAAACGGTGTGTTAAACAAAATACATTAATTGTTTTTTTAAACTAGAGCATAATTATATATGATATGAAAACTATATTTAGAAAAATACTCAGTTGGTTTACTGGTAATCAAACAAATGCACCTAAAGCTACCACTGTAAATGAAACAGGTCTTGGTGTAGGGGTATTATCAGTTCAAGATAACACATTACAGCAGGTATACGGTAACCATAACTTGGTAGATCGCACACCTGTTTATTTTACCAAACAGAGTAAAACCACGCAATTCCCTGCTGGTTTGAGTGATAGTGTACAATATTATGCTATCAAAGTTCAACCTATGCAATTTTGCGTTGGTTTAACCCCTGAAACATCCCAGCCAGTTGCATTATTATCACAAGGTAGTGCATATTTATTTACCGGTAAGAATCCTAAGAGTTTGTAACGGATCAAAAAATTAGTGGTAATTTTTTAAAAAACCTGTATAATTATTTACGTATGAACAATACAATTAAGAAAATTATAACAATTGGCGCAACCCTTATTGCTTTTGCAGGTGTTGCGGAGGACTTAAAGTATAATGCATCAGTTGCATCTGGTGTTGAAAACAACGTATTGCGATACGGTGCACAAGTTGCAGGTACATCTGTTTTTGCAGATGGTAATGTGCAAGTTAGCAACATCCCATATGTTGGTACATTTGATTTAGGTGCCAATGTAAATGTAGCAACAGGTAACAACCAGACTAACCTTACTGTTCTTTCAACTGGTTTGAAGAGAAACGTATATGGTGATTTTGTTGCACGTGTTGGTATTGATTACGCTGTGTTTTCACAAGGTGGTGAGAACTTCAACACAGGTATCGGTGTAACTTACGATAAGTATTCATTTGTAAAGCCAAGTGTTGGTTATGCATATGATTATATTCGTAAGATGAATATTGCTGAAGCTCTTTTGCCTATTAGCAATACCTACACCAAAGTACCTTACGTGGAGAGTGTTACCCTTACAGCATTCACCGGGTATAACTATTATGAGAGCGGACCCACTGGTAATTACCAGACTGTAAAGTTTGGTGTTGGTACTGAGATTAACGTTTACGGCCCAATTAATCTCTTTGCTAGCGGTACATATTACTATGCACTCAATAATTCAGCTATTGCATTTTCCAAGGATTGGGTCGCACTTGGTGGTGTTAGAATTAAGTTCTAATTAACAATAAACATATAACAGTAAACCCTGCATATAAGTGCAGGGTTTTTTTATTGACTTAATAGTGTTTACCAATAAAATAAAAATTATGATTGATAAAATCAATTTAACTATATTAGATATCCAAGACGGTGTAAATCAATTTGCGTGTAATGCACCTAAATTTGACTGTATTGTAGGTATTGCACGAGGTGGGTTAATACCAGCTGCTCTTTTATCTTACAAGTTAGATATAAAAGACTTATACACTATACAGCTTTCATCATATGATTCGAATAACAAACGTGGATCTATATTCGAAAAATCATGGCTTGATGTAAAATCGATATTGAACAAAAATGTATTATTTGTGGATGATATTGCTGATAGCGGTTATACATTACGGTATGTTGATAATGCATATAAGAGATATACCGCACAATGTTCATACTTTACTTGTGTAAAGAAGCCGCGTTCAATATTTACACCTACGTTTGCAGGTACAATTGTAAATGACGAGTCATGGGTCAATTTTCCTTGGGAAACATAAATATAAATGTGACCTTTGAGCAATATTACAGTAACGAACAAGTTGACGAAAATTTGAAATCAAAAATCACTTCAATACTAGCTGCGGGGTTAATTCCTTTTCAAGGTTTATCCGCTAAAGCTGCTCCACCGAAACCTTCAACTAAGATTTCAAAAACTGTAAGCCAACCACCGCAAAAAGTTAAACCACTATCTACAGAAGAAGCTAATAAAGCAGAAAATATTGTAATTGCAACTATTGTAGGTGAGGCTAGGAGTGAGGGTGTACCAGGGATGGCATCGATACTAAATGTAATTCAAAATAGATTGAAATCAGTTAATGCTAAGTTTACCAGAGCAAAAGATGTAGTATTACAACCACAACAATTTTCTATTTGGAATGGTGTTAAAACACCAAAACAACGAGCCCGATTTGTTAATAGAATGAGATTAACACCCGAGTGGGTTCAAGCAACAAAATTATATAAGTTAGCTGCTAAAAATAAGTTACAAGATTTAACCGGTGGGGCTACGTTTTATCACGCAGTGGATATAGAAAAAAAACCATATTGGGTTAATGAATTTGAAAAAACTAATACCGTTAAAGGTCATCAATTTTATAAACATACCGGTACAAATGTTTCACCATTTTTAAAAGAAGATATAGATACACCTAATAATGGTTTTCTTGAAAGACCTATTGGTGGTCCTAACTTAGTTAATTTTAGCCCTAATTTTAAACCACCTGTAGGTATATATTTGCAAAGCGATCAAATACATACACCTACAATCCAACAAATGAGATTAAAAGCTCTCAAAGCAATACGAAAAAAGAAAACCGGTTAACCAACACGCTGGTACATAAACACTGTTAAGGAAGCTAAAGGACCTGAATCGATAAAGTTCCAAATACCCATTTGATATTGACCGGATGTTAATGTGAATTGACCAGGTTGGCCAAGATATGTAAAAACAGAAGTTGATGTTGTTGAATCAACATACGGTACACTTGTAATAAATAATCCACCTACAGGAAACATTACACTAAACAAGTTATTTACTTCCAGTGTAATAGCTCCAGTATCTGTAAATGATTTTACATTTGGATTATTATCAATATTTAAAAAATCCCCCACTTCAACGGTGGTTACTGACCCATCACCTGCACCAGCTGTAATAACCCAATTATTTGCTATTGAAGGCGGGTTTGCGGTTAAAGAATATAGTTTACTATTATAGTAAGCAATATCTCCAATTTCAGCAGGTAATGTAGTTAGTGTACCTAACGATGGTAATATCCCCCAGTTTTTAACCCCAATAGGGTTGCCACCTACAGTTGAGCCATCACCGACATATATTCTGGTTGTATCTGTTGTGTAACCTAACTCAGCTTCGGATAAAGTTAACGACTGACGTTGAAGATTTGTACCTTTTCTTAATAATATTTTAGTTATTTCAGATGGCATAAATATATTTATATTTATAATGTAATACACTCGTATAAATAAATACGTGAGTTCACTTGTTTCACAAGACGATACAGTTTATCTCCAATGGGGTGCGCAAGGAGTTTTTGCACCATCCCCCACAAAAAGTTTAACTAATACCAGAACCGCTACAACTGGGTTAACAGTAACATCTACACCTACAACAACAGTAACTAGAACTTTAACACCTACATCTTCACAAACACCGACCCAGACAAGAACAACAACACCAACAAATACAAGAACATCTACACCAACCGCAACTGCTACCCGCACATTAGCTACTCAAACACCTACACCATCTCAAACAAATACTAGAACACGTACACAATCACCTACACTCACAAAAACTAATACAATAACATCTACACCTACATCCACATCTACATTTACACCAACACAAACTAAAACAACAACTGCAACATTATCACCCACGTTATCCATAGGTACCACCCCAACACCTACTCAAACTTTAACACCTACAATTACTAAAACAAAGACAGTTAGTGTTAACACCACCCTTACACCTACAAAAACAAAAACCCAAACAAAAACATCTACTTCTACAATTGGTGTTACATCGACCGTGACACCAACTATTACCACCACACCCACGCAAACACCTACTCAAACCCAAACACCTATACCATCTCAAACAAGAACTAGAACAAGAACACATTCACCCACTTCAACAAAAACAATAACATTAACATCAACACCGACTATAACACCTACCAATACACCTACTCAAACAAAAACAAGGACTGCTACTGTATCTCCAACGTTATCTATTGGTTCAACCCCCACACCCACGCAAACATCTACCCAAACACCTACAAAAACAAGAACAGCGAGTATCAATTCAACACAAACTTCAACTGTAACAAAAACCAACACTACAACACAAACAAGAACCAAAACACAGACACCTACTAATACACAAACATCAACATCAACACCGTTGACACAAACCCCGACGAGTACTCAAACCTCGACAAATACTCGCACATCAACACAAACACCTACCCCCACGCAAACATCAACCCAAACAAAAACACCCACTCAAACAAGAACAGCTACCAATACACGTACTTCAACTGAAACACCAACTCAAACACAAACACCAACTAATACTCTAACATCTACACAGACCCAAACACCTACACAAACAAGTACCCAAACACCTACACAAACAAGAACAGCTACAAATACTCAAACACCTACACAAACTCAAACAGCAACGCAAACAAAAACCCCAACCCAGACAAGAACAAATACACAGACAAAAACAAAGTCGCAAACACCTACACAAACACAAACACCTACACAAACACAAACACCAACACAAACACAAACACCAACACAAACACAAACACCTACACAAACACAAACACCAACGCAAACAAGAACATCCACAAGTACTCAAACTCCTACCCAAACACAAACACCAACACAAACAAGAACAGCTACAAATACCCAAACACCTACACAAACACAAACCTCCACACAAACGAGAACAGCTACAAATACTCAAACACCTACACAAACAAGAACAGCTACACAAACAAGAACAAATACACAAACCCCCACTAACACCCAAACTACAACACAGACTCAAACACCAACACAGACACAAACACCAACGCAGACACAAACATCGACGCAAACATCAACACAAACTCAAACACAAACACCAACCAATACAAGAACAACTACTAATACAAGAACAAGTACGCAGACGCCAACACAGACAGAAACCCCAACTCAAACTAGAACAGCTACAAATACGAGAACAAGTACGCAAACACCAACACAGACAGAAACCCCCACGCAAACCCGTACGGTAACAAGTACGAGAACCTCTACCCAAACTCCAACACAGACAGAAACACCGACTCAAACTAGAACAGCTACAAACACACGCACATCAACCGAAACTCGTACATCTACCAGTACAAGAACTTCTACTCAAACACCAACTCAGACGGAGACACCAACACAGACCAGGACAGCTACTAATACGAGAACAAGTACTCAAACACCAACACAGACGGAGACACCAACACAAACAAGAACAACCACAAATACAAGAACAAGCACACAGACACCAACACAAACCCAAACACCAACACAAACCAGAACAGCTACAAACACAAGAACATCTACTCAAACACCAACACAAACACAAACACCAACAAATACTCAAACACCAACACAAACTGAGTCGCCTACACAAACTAGAACATCTACTCAAACACGCACTTCAACTCAAACACCAACGCAAACAGAAACACCAACACAAACAAGAACAGCTACTAATACGAGAACAAATACACAAACACCAACACAGACAGAAACACCAACACAGACACAAACACCTACACAGACTAGAACAGCTACTCAAACACCAACTCAAACTGAAACACCAACACAGACTAGAACAGCTACAAATACAAGAACAAGTACGCAAACACCAACGCAGACAGAGACACCAACACAAACAAGAACAGCTACCAACACAAGAACAAATACTCAAACTCCAACTCAAACACAAACCCCTACCAATACAAGAACAGCTACTAATACGAGAACATCAACTGAAACAAGAACAGCAACTCAAACACAAACACCCACACAAACACAAACATCTACCAACACAAGAACAGCTACCAATACAAGAACAAGTACACAGACACCAACACAGACGGAGACACCAACACAGACTAGAACAACTACCAACACAAGAACAAGTACTCAAACACCAACACAGACAGAGACACCAACACAGACTAGAACAGCTACAAACACAAGAACATCTACTCAAACACCAACACAAACACAAACACCAACAAATACTCAAACACCAACACAAACTGAGTCACCTACGCAAACTAGAACATCTACTCAAACACGCACTTCAACTCAAACACCAACGCAAACTGAAACACCAACACAAACAAGAACAGCTACTAATACGAGAACAAGTACTCAGACATCAACTCAAACACAAACACCAACACAAACAAGAACAGCTACCAATACACGTACTTCAACACAAACACCGACACAAACACAAACACCCACACAAACAAGAACAGCTACTAATACAAGAACAAGTACTCAGACACCAACGCAAACTGAAACACCCACACAAACAAGAACAGCTACTAACACACGTACTTCAACCCAGACACCAACACAAACACAAACATCCACACAAACAAGAACAGCTACTAACACACGCACTTCAACCCAGACACCAACACAAACACAAACATCCACACAAACAAGAACAGCTACTAACACAAGAACAAGTACACAAACACCAACACAAACTCAAACATCTACCAATACAAGAACAAGCACTCAAACACCAACACAAACGGAGACACCAACACAGACAAGAACAGCTACAAACACAAGAACGAGTACTCAGACACCAACACAAACACAAACACCTACCAACACAAGAACAGCTACTAACACACGTACTTCAACCCAGACGCCAACACAAACAGAAACACCAACACAGACAAGAACAGCTACTAACACTAGAACAAGTACGCAAACACCAACACAGACACAGACATCAACACAGACACAGACACCAACACAGACAAGAACAGCTACCAATACACGTACTTCAACACAAACACCGACACAAACAGAGACACCAACACAGACAAGAACAGCTACTAACACAAGAACAAGTACTCAAACACCGACACAAACACAAACACCTACCAACACAAGAACAGCTACAAATACGAGAACAAGTACTCAGACGCCAACACAAACAGAAACACCAACACAAACACAAACACCAACCAACACAAGAACAGCTACCAATACAAGGACAGCTACAAACACAAGAACGAGTACTCAAACATCAACCAATACTCAAACACCAACACAAACTCAAACACCAACAAATACGAGAACAGCTACAAACACAAGAACGAGTACTCAAACACCAACACAAACTCAAACACCAACACAGACTAGAACAGCTACAAATACACGTACTTCAACACAAACACCAACACAAACAAGGACAACTACTCAAACATCAACCAATACTCAAACACCAACACAAACTCAAACACCAACAAATACGAGAACAGCTACAAACACAAGAACGAGTACTCAAACACCAACACAAACTCAAACACCAACAAATACGGGAACAGCTACAAACACAAGAACAAGTACTCAAACACCAACACAAACTCAAACACCAACAAATACGAGAACAACTACTCAAACATCAACCAATACCCAAACACCAACACAGACAAGAACAGCTACAAACACAAGAACGAGTACTCAAACACCAACACAGACACAAACACCAACACAAACAAGGACAGCTACAAACACAAGAACGAGTACACAGACACCTACTCAGACACAAACACCAACAAACACAAGAACAACTACTCAAACATCAACCAATACTCAAACACCCACTCAGACACAAACACCAACAAACACAAGAACAACCACTCAAACATCAACCAATACTCAAACACCAACAAATACGAGAACAGCTACAAACACAAGAACGAGTACTCAAACACCAACACAGACACAAACACCAACAAATACGAGAACAACTACTCAAACATCAACCAATACTCAAACACCAACACAAACAAGAACAAGTACACAAACAAGAACAAATACATCAACACAGACACAAACACCAACACAAACTCAGACACCAACACAAACTCAGACACCAACACAAACTCAGACACCAACACAAACTCAGACACCAACACAAACTCAGACACCAACACAGACAAGAACAGCTACAAATACAAGAACGAGTACACAAACACCAACACAGACACAAACACCAACCAATACTCAAACACCAACACAGACAAGAACAGCTACAAACACAAGAACGAGTACTCAAACACCAACACAAACTCAAACACCAACAAACACAAGAACAACTACTCAAACATCAACCAATACTCAAACACCAACACAGACAAGAACAGCTACAAACACAAGAACGAGTACTCAAACACCAACACAAACTCAAACACCAACAAACACAAGAACAACTACTCAAACATCAACTAATACTCAAACACCAACACAAACAAGAACAAGTACCCAAACAAGAACAAGTACTCAAACAAGAACAAATACATCAACACAAACACAAACACCAACACAAACTCAAACACCAACAAACACAAGAACAACTACTCAAACATCAACTAATACTCAAACACCAACACAAACAAGAACAAGTACCCAAACAAGAACAAGTACTCAAACAAGAACAAATACATCAACACAAACACAAACACCAACACAAACTCAAACACCAACAAACACAAGAACAACTACTCAAACATCAACCAATACTCAAACACCAACACAAACAAGAACAGCTACAAACACAAGAACGAGTACACAGACACCTACTCAGACACAAACACCAACAAACACAAGAACAACTACTCAAACATCAACTAATACTCAAACACCAACACAAACAAGAACAGCTACAAACACAAGAACAACTACTCAAACATCAACTAATACTCAAACACCAACAAACACAAGAACAACTACTCAAACATCAACTAATACTCAAACACCAACACAAACAAGAACAAGTACCCAGACACCAACACAAACACAAACACCAACACAGACAAGAACAAGTACACAAACAAGAACAGCTA